>Ga0247611_10000928_pt1 | contig 55761 bp, 36 predicted proteins | sample 177DNAGHGhighgp2_FD_192422 | JGI IMG/M metagenome (GOLD analysis project Ga0247611, IMG submission 192422) | Sheep rumen microbial communities from Palmerston North, Manawatu-Wanganui, New Zealand - 1770 DNA GHGhigh gp2 | ecosystem: Host-associated > Mammals > Digestive system > Stomach > Rumen... | reverse complement strand
GGGCGCCCGGCCGCGAGGACGGCACCCTGCCGCGCTTCACCAAGACCAACTATCCCTGGAACTCCATGGACTCCACCCTGTGGACCGTGGACGCCTCCTACCTGCGACTCAAGAGCGCCAGCTTCGGATACACCTTCTCCCGCAACAAGCTGTTCGACAGGCTGGGCATCAGCTCCGTGGGCCTAATGTTCACGGGCTACAACCTCTGGACCCTCTCGAAGATGACCCTGCAGGACCCGGAAGCGAAGTCCAGTTCCTCCAACGGCCAGTATCCGCTGGTCAAGACCTACAACATGTCCCTGAGTATCACCTTCTAAACCGAGCGGACCATGAAGAAGACATTCCAATACATCGCCATCGCCCTCCTGGGGGCGGGCCTGGTCGCTTGTGAGAGCATGAAACTGGGAGACGCCGGCCTGTCCAAGGCCCCGGAAACCTCCGGCGCCACCATCGACACCCTGTTCGCTTCCATCAAGGATGCCGACAAGGTCCTGGCATCGGCCTACTACTATCTTCCGTACGGCCTGGTCTCCGACTTCGACTCCAAGATGGGAGGCGATTTCCTGGAGTCCATCACCGACCACTACGTCAGCAACAAGCATTCGGACAGCGACGGTCCGAACAACCTCTACTATTCCGGCGGTCTTTCCGCCAACCTCACGGGCTCCTACGCCGGCGGCGAAACCTACCGTTTCGGCAGCGAGAAGGACTACACGGCCATCCGCTATGCCTGGCTGTTCCTGGAGAACGCCGACCGCATCCCGAACGCCGATCCGGCGGAACTCGCCAAGAAGAAGGCCGAGGCCAAGCTCTGCATGGCCATCGCCTACTCGAACATGCTCCGCTACCTGGGCGGCGTGCCCATCCTGGACCACGCCGTGGATCCCGCCGAGGAGATGCATTATCCGCGCAACACCTTCGCGGAGACCGTGGACTTCATCGTGAAGCTCTGCGACGAGGCCGCTCCGGACCTTCCCTGGGCCGTGAGCGCCGCGGAGGACGGCCGCATGACACGCGCCGGCGCCCTGGGCCTCAAGCTCCGGGTCCTGTGCTTCGCCGCCTCGCCGACCTTCAACTCCAACACCAAGTGGCACCCGCAGGCCGACGAGTACACCTGCTACGGCAACTACGACCCTGCCCGCTGGCAGGCCGCCAAGGCCGCCGCGGACGAGTTCATGCGCCAGCAGCTCGCCAACGGCCATTATGCGCTGTGTGAAGCGCAGCCGGATCCCGTGACGGGCCTCATCTCCCCGCGCGCCTACCGCCTGGCGTACCGCAAGGGTTACTTCGAGCGCGGCAGCTCCGAGAGCATCATCTCCATCCGCAAGTCCAACAGCACCAGCTACCACGACAAGCACTTCGAGGTGCAGGGCTCCTACGGCAGCGGCGCCACCCTGACCTGGGTGAACAAGTTCCCGTGGGCCGACGGCGAGCCGTTCCCGGAGGACTTCCCCTGGGAGGACAAGGCCTCCTGGCCCGAGCATCCGTTCTTCAAGCCGGATCCGCTCGGCACGCTCAAGGTCAACGGCGCCACCTTCACCGAGACCCGCGACCCCCGTCTGTACGAGAATATCGGCGTGCCCGGCGACATCTGGCGTGACGGTTCCGTGGGACGCGCCTATGACAACCACAAGTACCACCAGGACGGCTGCACCGGCTTCTTGATGATGAAGTTCGTCCTGCAGCAGAACACCGACCGCTCCCAGCCGCAGCACTGGCCCTTCATGCGTTTCGCAGAAGTGCTCCTGAACTGCGCCGAGGCCTACAACGAGGCCGACGGCGGTCCGTCCGACAAGGCGTATGCCTGGGTCAATGCCGTCCGCGCCCGCGTCGGCCTGCCCGGCCTGCCCGAAGGCCTGTCCCAGGAGGAATTCCGCAAGGCCCTCATCCTGGAGCGCGAACTCGAGTTCGGCTTCGAGGAGGTCCGCTGGTTCGACATGGTCCGCTGGGGCCTGACCGAAGCGTTCACCACGCCGCTGAAGGGCCTGACGTCCTTCGGTGACAACAACAACGCGGCGACCGTCTTCACCTTCAAGGAGAAGGACGTCTATCCGCCGCGCAGCTGGTACACCAGCTGGGACACGAAGTGGTATCTCGCCCCCATCCCCGCCCTGGAGATCAACAAGGCTTACGGGATGACGCAGAATCCGGGTTGGTAATCTAAAATGTGCCCGAATATGAAAAGATTGTTTGCATATATAACGCTTCCGCTTCTGCTTGTCGCCGCGGCGGCCTCCGCCCAGGAGGTCGAGACCGTGTCGCCGCTGGATTCCGTCCAGCTGGGCAACCTGTTCCAGCTGAAGGCGGGCGGCGCTCTCTCCGCGGGCGGCTGCCTCTTCGAGAAGAGCCCTGAAGTGGACATTGCCAACGCCCTGTATGGGCAGTTCTCCGGCCTGCTGGTGAAGAACAGCTCCAGCACCTATGACTCCAACCGGTCCCGGCTGAAGCTCTCCCTCCGCCTGCACGGCCACAGCCCGCTGCTGCTGGTGGACGGCTTCCCCCGCGAACTGGACGACCTGGAGGGCGTGGAGATCGACAAGATCGAGGTCCTCAAGGACGCCTCCGCCGCGGCGCTGTACGGCGTCAAGGGCGGCAACGGCGTCATCTCCATCACGACCAAGCGCGGCAAGGACGCCCCGCTCCAGGTGACGGCCAAGTATCAGTACGGCCTGCAGACCATGTTCCGTGCGCCGGAATTCGCCGACGCCTACACCTACGGCTTCCTGGTGAACGAGGCCCGCACGTTGGACGGCCTGCCCGTCAAGTACAACGATGCGGAGCTCCTCGCCCTGTACAGCGGCCAGTATCCGTACGCCTATCCGAACGTCAACTGGTGGAACGAGGTGTTCCGCGACCATGGTGACAACCACCAGGCCGAGTTCACCTTCCAGGGCGGCAACCGCAACTTCCGCTATTTCGCCGCGGTCGACTACCTGAAGGAGGACTTCCTGTACAAGAAGGCTTCCGCCGACGACCGCTACAACGCGAACCACTATGACAACCGCCTGGGCATCCGCGCGAATGTGGACGTGAACATCACGCCTTCCACGCTGATGAAGATCGGCGTGAAGGCCCGTCTCGCGGAATTCAACCAGGGCTACTATTCCGGCCGCATCGAGAGCACGCTCTACACCCTGCCCGCCGCCGCGTTCCCTGTGATGCAGGCGGACGGCGTGTACGGCGGCTCCTCCCTGTACGGCAACATCAATCCGGTGGCCGTGATGCAGGAGAACGGCCAGCGCCAGTGGTCCCAGACCAAGGTGCTGGCGGACATCCTGCTCCGCCAGGACCTCGGGATGCTCGTCCCGGGCCTGTCCGCCGACGCCAACGTGGCCTTCGACTACATCGGCCTCCAGTACGAGCGCGCCTCCAAGGACTGGCAGTATTCGGAGCTTGTAAGCACCGTGGCCGCCCAGGGCGACCGGAACTATATCCTGAGCGAACAGAAGTACTATGGCGTGAGTTCCAAGACGGTGGATTACGACCACTATTTCTACAACCTGCAGATGAAGATGGAACTCCAGGCCCGCCTGAACTGGGAGAAGGCCTTCGACGCCCACCACGTGGAGGCGCACGCCGCCTACCGCCAGCGCTCCTGGATCTTCAGCGGCCAGAACAATTCCTCCAAGACCCAGGAAATCCTGGGCACGGTGAGCTATAACTGGAAGAAGCGCTATTTCGCCGATGTCGTCGTGAACTACTCCGGCTCGGCCTACATGCCCAAGGGCAAGCGCTTCCACTGGTATCCGGGCATCAGCCTTGGCGCTATCGTCCTGGACGGCGAACCGTACTTGAAGGTATACGGCTCCGCAGGTCTCAGCGGCTCGGACGGCGACCTGGAGCACGAGCTCTGGCGCCAGAACTACGTGAGCGGCAACAGCTATTACTTCGGCGCCAACGGCGGTACCGGCTTCAGCGGCCGCACCGAAGGCCCGATGGCGGCCGTCACCCTGGCTCCGGAACTGTCGAAGAAAGCGACCGCCGGCATCGACCTCGGCCTCTTCGGCAAGCGCCTCATGATCAACGCGGAAGGCTTCCTGGAAGACCGTCGCAACATCCTCATCGACCCGTCCAACATCTCGGGCGTGATTGGCGTGGACGTGAGCGAGCAGAGCATCGGTGAGGAGACCTTCAAGGGGGTCGACCTCAATGTCGCCTGGAACGACCGCCACGGGGACTTCGAGTACGGCCTGTACGCCAACGGCGGCTGGCTGTTCTCCAAGGTCATCGACGACGGCCAGGCCTACCAGATGTACGACTACCTGTACCACAAGGGCAACCCGGTGGGCCAGCGCTACGGCCTGGAGGTAATCGGCATCTTCCAGAACCAGGTGGAGATCAACAACAGCCCCCGGCAGACCTTCGGCGCCGTCAAGCCCGGCGACCTGAAGTACCTCGACCAGAACGGGGACGGGGTCATCGACAAGCAGGACCGCGTGAAGATGTTCGGCAGCTCGACGCCGCTCCTCACCTTCGGCTTCGGCCTCCACGCCGGCTGGAAGGGCCTCAAGGTCTTTGCGGACTTCCAGGGCGTGACCGGTGTCACCATCGACCTCCTGGATTCCCCGCTGTACCAGCCGCTGGTGTCCAACGCGACCATCTCCCAGACCTTCCTGAACCGGGAAGTCACCTGGGCGCCGGGCCGCGAGCAGTACGCGACGATGCCGCGCCTCACCACGCAGGAGAACCCGAACAACTACCAGGCGAACTCGCTGTGGTACCGGGACGGTTCCTTCATCAAGCTGCGCAACGCCGGCATCTCCTACACCCTTCCGAAGAAGGCGATGAAGCTGTGCGACGTCACGATTTCCCTGACGGGCACGAACCTGTTCTCGACGGACAACATCCGGTTCGCGGATCCCGAGCAGCTGGGCGCCTACTATCCTTCCCTCCGCACCTTCTGGGGCGGCGTTAAGTTCACCTTCTAAACCGGGAAACGCCATGAAAAAGATATTCTGCTTACTTTCTGCTGCGCTTCTTCTCTCGGGCTGCAACTTCCTGGATTTCGACGAGTCTTCCAGCGACTACACCCGTGAGGACATGTACTTGACGTACAGCAACATCCAGAAGATGCTCACGAACATCTACGGCTACCTGCCCAACAAGGACATCGCCGACGTGGGCAGCGCCCTGCGCGACTGCGGTTCCGATGACGCCGAATACGCCGACCCGGACGCCAGCGTGCAGCGCTTCACCAACGGCAACTGGAGCGCCCTGAACACCGTGGACGACAAGTGGAGCCTTTACAACGGCATCCGCTCGGCGAACGAGTTCCTCGAGTCCATCGAGACCGTGGACCTGTCCATGTACAAATATGACAACAAGTACCAGCGCTGGCTGGAGCACCTCGCGTACTATCCGTACCAGGCGAGGGTCCTGCGCGCCTACTTCTTCTTCGAGCTGGCCCGCCGCTACGGCGATATCCCGATGCCGCTGACGATGCTCACGGCGGAGGAGGCCAACGAAATTGCAAAGACGCCCTTCGACGAAGTCATCAATTTCATCGTGACCGAGTGCTCCGAGTCCGCCGCCCATCTGCCCGACACCTACGTGGGCCTGCTGGACGACGAGATCGGCCGCGTCACCCGGGGCTTCGCCCTCGCGGTGAAGGCGAAGGCGCTCCTGTACGCGGCCTCCCCGCTGCACAATCCGTCCAACGACCGGAGCAAGTGGCAGAAGGCGGCCGCCGCGGCGAAGGAGCTGATGGACCTCGGCATCTACCGGCTGGATCCGGCCGAGAAGGCGAACAACTACCTCTCCCAGGAGGTGATCTTCGCCATCATGCGTTCCGAGAGCCAGAGCTTCGAGCGGTACAACTTCCCGGTGCGGTTCACCGAGGGCCAGCGCACGTCCATCGCCGGAACCTATCCTACCCAGAACCTGGTGGATGCGTTCCAGACGGCCGGCGGCTATGACATCATCCTCGAGTCCGACGGTTGGAAGACCGCCGACCCTGCCTTCGACATCACGAAGCCCTACGAGGGCCGCGACCCGCGTTTCGCCCGCACGATCCTCGCCAACGGGATGTCCTTCAAGGGCACCACGATCGAGACCTTCGTGGGCGGCCGCGACTATTCCGCGACCCGCAGCGACCTGGGTTCCCCGACCGGGTATTACCTCCGCCGCTACATCCAGGAAAGCACCAGCTTCACCCCGGAGAACACGGTGACGAACAAGCACCAGTGGATCGTGTACCGCTACGCGGAGACCCTCCTGACCTACGCCGAGGCCCTGAACGAGTATCTGGGCAGCCCGACGGCGACGGAAGGGAACCTCAGCATCAGCGCGCTCGACGCCCTGAACCAGGTGCGCGCGAACGCCGGCATGCCGGCGGTGAGCGCCACCTCAGCGGACGCCTTCCGCGAGGCCGTGCGCCGCGAGTGGCGCGTGGAGTTCGCCTTTGAGGACCACCGCTTCTGGGATGTGCGCCGCTGGGACATCGGCCAGGCCACCCAGGGCCGCATCGACGGCGTGGAGATCACCCGCAGCGGCGGCCAATTCAGCTATAAGCGGACGGTGGTGGAGAACCGGACCTGGTCTTCCCGCCAGAACCTGTTCCCGATCCCGCAGGCCGAACTGTTCTGCAACCCCAACCTCAATCCCCAGAATCCCGGATGGAGCCAAACCACGGAAACCACGGAATAAAAAACAATCGAGATATGAAAACGATAACCAGAATCTTTGCAACCCTCTGCGTCCTCGGCGCTGCGGCCGCGTGCCAGCAGTTCGAGATCGACACGCAGATGACTCCCGAAAAGGAGTATGCGAATCTCCGGCTGGTCTGTGACGCGCTGACGACCTACTCGGTGCCGGCTTCCCGTCCGGACAATATCACCTTCAACGTCAGTTCCAACTCGCCCTGGACGGTCACCCGTTCCGGCGGCGCGGACTGGGTCACCGTCACCCCGGCGTCCAGCTCGGCTTCCAGCCTGGTCTCCGACGTCGTCGTGAGCTTCGCTGACAATGACAGCGGCGAGGACCGCACCGCGACCCTGACCGTCGCGGCCGAGCGGATCAGCAAATATTATACGGTCACGATCACCCAGAGCAAGAAAGGCCGGCTGTACGTGACCCCGGTCGCTAAGGACTACTCCGCGGCGGGCGGCCCGCTCACGTTCACCATCAATACGAACGTCCCGTGGGAGGTCCGCGCCGATGTCTCCTGGCTCCACTTCTCCCCGGAGAAGGGCAATCCCGACCCGGACGGCCGTACGATGACCATCACCGCCACGGCGGATCCCTCCGACGTGCTGGAGCGCGTGGCCACGGTGACCGTGGTCGCCGGTGACGACGAGGAGTCCTTCGACATCACCCAGACGGGCTCCTGCGAAATCACCGAGATCTCCGGAGAGTTCCCGGGCGCCGGCGGCACCCAGGCCCTCAAGATCCGCACCGACCTTCCCTGGACGGTGAGCGCCGACAAGGACTGGATCTCCTTCGACAAGGAGGAGGGCCAGGGCGACGGCAAACAGACCATCATCAACGTCACGGCCGCCCCGAATGACGACGCGGCCCGCAAGGCGGTCATCACCATCCGCGTCGCGGGCGAGGACTACACCTTCGAGGTCCATCAGGGAGGCTCCGCGTTCAACATCGTCCCGCCGGCCGATCCCACCCTTCCGGTCGCGGGCGGCGAACTCCTCATCGAGGTCAACGCCAGCAAGTCCTGGGAGCCTCAGACCGAGGTCCCCGGCTTCACCGTGGCGAAGGTCGATGACAGCCACTTCAAGGTCGTCGCGGCCATGAACAACCGCTTCGCCCCGCGCACGGGCGCCGTGTCCATCGTCTCCCCGAGCGGCGCGACCGACAGCGTCGAGCTCACCCAGGACACCGCGTTCGATGTCCAGAACGGCGAGGTGCTCGAGGACGGCTCCGTCAAGCTGAGCGGCGACAAGGGCTCCCGCGTCTATCTGAAGGAAGGCATCCGCTGCATGACCATCACCCTGACCCTGGGCGAGAAGCACTTCGGCGACGCCGGCCAGCTCTGGGTCCAGGGCGCCATCGGCAGCGTGAATATCTACAACCAGCTCTCCCTGGGCGGCAACACCCGCATCCGCACCGACGGCAACATGGCCGACGAGGCGGCCACGAGCGCCTACAAGAGCACCAAGTACTCCATCAGCAAGGCCGAACTGAACGCGATGACCACCTACGAGTACGGCCTCAAGCCCAACGCCGAGGACCCGAAACTCCTGGACATGTGGTTCAAGGTCGATGGCACCGAGAAGATCTCCCACACCGGCAACAACCCGTTCTACTACAAGCCGGACCTGGTGAACTACTACTTCGGATTCTACAACGCGACGTCCGACGGCAGCTGGTATGTCGTCCAGAGCGCCGACGTCACCGTCCACGAAGAGGTTTATTAATCCGATCGAGCCATGAAAAAGATATTCCTATTCTTCTGCTGCGCCGCAGCCCTCGTCACGGGGCTGGTGACCGGCTGTCAGCCGAAGGACGAGCAGCCCGTGAAGATCGTGGACCTGCGCTACCGCGCGCAGGACTCCTACGACCTGCCGGCGACCGGGGCCAAAGCGTTCACCATCCTGGTGGCGTCCACCGACCCCTGGACCGTCACGAGCGAGCACCCGGACTGGTGCATCATCAGCGAGGAGGAGGGTGACGCCTCCGACCCGACCCTCGTACACGATGGCAAGGCGGAAGCCACGGTCATCCGCGTGCAGTACTACGACAACACCTTCCTGGACGACCGGGAGGACAAGATCACGATCAAGAGCGACTACTGGACGGGCAAGGTGATCACCGTGCGCCAGAAGGGCAGCGCCTTCCTGACCATCTCCGAGGAAGACCTCGAGCAGGAAGTCACCAAGGCCGGCGGCGACCACTTCATCCACATCAAGTCCAACCAGGACTGGAGCGCCAAGGTCACCGGCGGTGACTGGGTGACCGTCTCCGAAGGGGCGACCGGCCACGGCACGGGCACCGTCACGGTGAACGCCGCCGAGAACTCCTCCGAACTCCGTTATGCCGAGGTGACCGTGTACGACCGTCACAACGAGGCCGCGGCCCTCATCAAGTTCACCCAGGACGGTGTCCAGCTGGTCCCGCTCTCCACCGAGATCCGGGCCGGTTACGACCAGGCCTCCGGCGAAGTGGAGGTCCTCTCCAACGCCAAGTGGACCGTCACCAAGGAGACCGCGACCGACGACTGGTTCGAGATCCTCACCCCCACCGGCGAAGGCGACGGCAAGATTCAGCTCTCCTTCAAGCAGAACGACGGGGACGGCCTCCGCAGCGCCGTCATCATCTTGAAGAACGTGGTGGCCCACGAGGGCGACTACGCCGCCGTGAAGGAAATCGTGGTGAAGCAGGCCTACAAGATCACGCCGATCCGGGTGATGATGAATGCCGACGAGATGGGTTCCTGGTCCTCCGACTGGACCAATGCCCCGGTGGTCATCAAGGACCTCGGCGCCCAGTTCAACGCCAAGAGCCGGATCCACAACGGCAGCAAGCCGTTCGGCAACTACACCTTCCACTGGAGCGCGATCACCCAGAACCCGGCTTCCGAGGCGGGTGTCCGCGTGCGCCACTGGTTCTGCTTCGACGAAGGCTGCGAGCTCAAGGCCGACATCCGTCCGCTGGACGGCAAGGTCAGCTTCGACTTCAATGTCGCGGGCGACGGCAACAAGCCCTCGATCGACGGCTTCACCGCGCTGGATTTCACCCAGCCCGTGGACTTCACCTTCAAGTTCGACCCCAGCGGCGCCGAGCACTGCCACGTCACCTATCTGGTGAACGGCGTGGAGGCGGGCAGCTTCGACACGTCCGAGAGCCTGCTCCGCACCGTCAAGTGGGGGACGACCTTCAACGTATACATCGGCGTGGACAACGAGAACTCCGGTTCCGCCGTCCTCGAGTGGTACGAATACACCCCGCCGATGAACTGGGAATAGTCAAAGGACCCTTAAACGAGAGAAAATCATGAAAAAGATTGAAAGAATAGCGATCCTTTGCGCCGTCCTTCTTCCGCTCTTCTCCTGCCACGAGAAGCCGGTTCCGGTTCCGCCCGAACCCGAAGGACCCCAGCCCGAATCCCGCACGCTCACCTTCGTCCTTCCCGACTTTACCGTCGGGGAGGGCGGGGAAGTGCCCGCATCCGTCAAGACCGCCTGGAAGGCCGGCGACCAGATTGTCGTCCACGGCGAATACGCCAAGGACCAGGTGACCGTGACCCTTGGCGCCGGGGACATCTCCGGCGACGGCAAGACGGCCACCGTCAAGGTGGACGGCCTCTATCCCTACCAGCGGGAGGACTGCTCCAGCACCCTGTACGCCTCCTATCCGGCGTCGGTGGCGGACAACCTCAAGCACTGCTTCTTCTACAGCAAGTTCTCCACGACCCAGCAGCAGATCCTGGCGGCGTGCAACAACGGCGACACCTTCCAGTTCCAGCACATCCTCGGCATCCTGTCGATGACCGTGGGCGAGGGCCTGGGCGGTTACACCGTCTCCACGCCCAAGAAGGACGCCCTGGGCTATGAGTTCCTCCAGGTGAAGATCACCGACAACGAACAGTACTACAAGCAGTATGTGGGCAATCCCATCCTCCAGATGGACGGTACCGTCGACGGGAACAGGATCCTGATGTTCCTGCCGGACGAGACTTCCTTCCCGGCGGGATTCGTCATCAAGTTCAAGGAGGGCGACGACTACACCAAGATCTTCAAGTATACCGAACCCGTCGAGATCACCCGCGGCGCCATCGTGGACCTGGGCGACATCAGCGCCGAGATCCAGCATTACGACAACCCGTTCTCCAAGGACGTGAAGGACCTGGACACCGTGGGCAACGCGAACTGCTACATCATCAACGAGCCCGGCAGCTACAAGTTCAAGGCGGTCTATGGCAACGAGCCCACGAACTACCTGCAGGACGTGGACGACGCCGTGATCCTCTGGGAGACCTGGAACGACAATTCCGAGGTCGTGCCGAACAGCGTGCTCGCGCACGCCTCGTTCGCCGAGGACTTCATCATCCTCCGCACCCCGGCGACCCTGCATCCCGGCAACGCGCTCGTCGCCGCCAAGGATGCGGCCGGCAAGATCCTCTGGAGCTGGCACATTTGGGTTCCCGCCACGCCGATCGTCACCGCCAACTTCGGCGGCATCATGGGCGTGGACCTGATGGACCGCAACCTGGGCGCCCTCGTGGCCGCCGAGGCGACGTCCGCCGAGGTGAGTCCGACCTCCTACGGCATGCTGTACCAGTGGGGCCGCAAGGACCCGTTCACCGCGGCCGGCACCTTCAAGGGCAGCGACCCGGCGACCTACGCCGGCGTACCTGAGGAGATGGCCCCCGGCCAGATCCTGCTGGAAGAGTCCATCGCGAACCCGCGCCTGCTCGGCCATATCAACAACGGCGACTGGTGCCTCGTCCCGAACAACGAGTTCTGGGCCGATGCCGACAAGACCGTCTACGACCCGTGCCCTCCGGGCTACCGCGTGCCGAAGAAGGCCACGGCCAACCCGTTCTGGAGCGCCGACCTGTCCGCCCAGGCGGGCTGGGGCGTGGACCTCAACGCTGGCTGGCTCAAGCTGGGATCTCCGGACGCCTCCGTGTTCCCGATCGCGGGCTACCGCGACGACTACAGCGTGAACGGCCTCTCCAAGGTGGGCGTCCGCACCCTGTACTGGACCTCCCAGGCGTCCGACGACGCCAAGGGGCCCGGCGCGGACCTCCGCTCCGACAAGGCCTGGACCTTCGGTTCCGCGCCGAAGGCCCGTCTCGGCTCCGTCCGTTGCACCACTGAATAACTGGAAACAATAATCAATACAAAACCATATGAAAAAGTTTTTTACGCTCGTTGTGCTGGCGCTCCTCGCTGTGGGCTGCGCCAAGGAATATGACGACTCGGGCCTGAGGGAGCTCATCGCCGGCCTGGACCTCCGGGTCAGCGAGCTGGAGGCGAATGTCTCCGCCCTGCAGTCCGCCCTGGGCGACGGCAAGTTCGTCCGCAAGGTGGAAGAGTACAAGAACCCGGAGACGGGCCGCACCACCGGTGTCACCGTCACCTACACCGACGGAAACGTCGTGCACTTCAACATCGTCCCTTCGGATCCCACCCAGGGTCCCGTGTTCTCCGTGATCCGCAACGGCGCGGGCGAGCTGGTCTGGGCCGTGGACGGCCAGGCCGTCAAGGTGGACGGCGAAGAGGTCCCCGTGTATCAGACACCCGCCTTCTCCATTGACGAGGAAGGGAACCTGTGGGTGGAGGTCGACGGCAAGAAGACCAACCTCGGACCGGTCAAGAGCGAAGGCGCCACCCTCCAGGACGGCATCTTCACGAACCTCGCCGTCACCGACAGCGCGGTGGTCCTGACCCTTTCCGACGGCTCCACGGTGAACATCCCGTTCGCCGAGGCGTTCAAGCTGAACATCGAGACCACCGAGTTCGCCTTCGGCGAGCCGGCGCCCATCGAGATTCCCTACACCGTGTCCGCCAAGACCGAGAGCACCGTCGTGGGCGTCGCGGGGTACAGCCCCAAGGAGTTCAAGGTGGCCGTGGAGGCCGACAAGATCGTCGTCACGCCGCTCAGCAAGAAGGCCGCGGCCGTGATGATGGCCTATGCCGATTCCAAGGTGGGCCTCGTCTCCGTGGTGAACCTCACCGTCGAGGCGGAAGGTTTCGAAATCACCGACACGCCGTACAGCGCCGAGTATGACTACGTGGCTGAAGGCGAGGACGCCGTGGTCGTCGCCAATGCCGTTTCCAACATTGCCTTCGAGGTCAAGCCCGTCGAGGAATGGATCCATGTCGCGAGCGTCAAGAGCCAAGCTTACGCCATCACCCTCAAGCTCGATGACAACAAGACCGGCGAGGTCCGGGAAGGCACCGTGAACATCGTGAAGGCCGGCACCGAGGAAGTGGTCCAGACCATCCGGATCGCCCAGCTCGCCTCCGAGGTCGTGGAAGGTCCGACGGACCTGAGCAAGAAGGAGTCCGCCAACAGCTACATCGTCGTCGAGCCCGGCGAGTATAAGTTCAAGGCCGTGAAGGGCAACAGCAGCGAGGCGGTCGCGGCCGCCGGCGCGGAGATCCTCTGGGAGACCTGGAACAACGGCGAGGAAGTCACCGCGAACAGCGTCGTCTCCTCCGTGAGCTTCGCGGACGGTTACGTCTTCTTCACCGTGCCCGGCCCGACGAAGCCCGGCAATGCCTTGATCGCGGCGAAGGACGCCGCCGGCGTCATCCTCTGGAGCTGGCATATCTGGGTGCCCGCCACCACGATCCTTACCAACACCTATGGCTTGCTGGACAAGCCGATGATGGACCGCAACCTGGGCGCCCTCGTGGCCGCCACGGACGCGGGGGCCGCTCCGGCCGAATCCTTCGGCCTAACCTACCAGTGGGGCCGCAAGGACCCCTATCCGGGCCCGAAGGCCGTGAACACCAGCAGCAACGCCACCGTCGCCGGCAAGGCCCTGGAAGTGGCCGCGGCGCAGATTACCCTCGAGGAGTCCATCGCGAACCCGACCCTGATGGGTCACAAGGACAACGAGGACTGGCTGTCCACCCCGGACAACACCCTCTGGAATAACGAGGCCAAGTCCATCTATGACCCGTGCCCTCCGGGCTACCGCGTTCCTGCCTGCAACACCGAGCAGCCGATGTGGAACAGCGACCTGTCCGCCGTGGCCGGCTGGGCCGTGGATGCCGGGAATTACTGGTTCAAGATGGGCAATCCCGCCGCCGTGTTCCCGTTTGCGGGCTACCGCGACGACTACGGCGTGGGGTCGATGACCCATGCTTATGACCGCGCCGTGATCTGGTCCGCCCAGAACGAGAACGACGTGAAGGGCAAGATGCTGAACGTGCGCGGCTCGAGCACGCACGCCCTCGGTTCCGCACCGAAGGCCCGTGCCGGTTCCGTCCGCTGCGTCGCCATCGACGAGAACGCTCCCGTTCCGCCCGTGGTGCCCGAGTACGACCCTTACGTGAACCTGAGCAAGGACGCCAGCGCGAACAGCTACATCGTGGACAAGGCCGGTGACTACAAGTTCAAGGCGGTCAAGGGCAACAGCAGCGAGGCGGTCGCCGCCGCCAGCGCGGAAGTCCTCTGGGAGACCTGGAACAACGGGGAAGAGGTGACCGCGAACAGCGTGGTCGCCTCCGTGGAGGTCAAGGACGGCTTCGTGCTCTTCTCCACGCCCGGGACGCTCAAGCCCGGCAACGCCGTCATCGCGGCGAAGGACGCCGCCGGCGTCATCCTCTGGAGCTGGCACATCTGGGTGCCTGCCACGGCCATCGAGACGGGAACCTATGGCCTGCTCGACAAGGCCCTCATGGACCGTAACCTGGGCGCCCTCGTGGCCGCTACCGAGGCGGACGGCGCGCCGGTCGAATCCTTCGGCCTGACCTACCAGTGGGGCCGCAAGGATCCGTATCCGGGCCCGAAGGCCGTGAACACCAGCAGCAACGCCACCGTCGCCGGCAAGGCCCTGGAAGTGGCCGCCGCGCAGATCACCCTCGAGGAGTCCATCGCGAACCCGACCCTGATGGGCCACAAGGACAACGAGGACTGGCTGTCCACCCCGGACAACACCCTGTGGAGCAACGAGGCGAAGACCATGTACGACCCGTGCCCTCCGGGCTACCGCGTTCCTGCCTGCAACACCGAGCAGCCGATGTGGAGCAGCGACCTGTCCGCCGTGGCCGGCTGGGGTGTCGCCGCCGACAAGTACGTGTTCAAGATGGGCGACCCCGCCGCCGTGTTCCCGTTCGCGGGCTACCGCGACGACTACGGCGTGGGCTCGATGACCCATGCTTATGACCGCGCCGTGATCTGGTCCGCCCAGAACGAGAACGACGTGAAGGGCAAGATGCTGAACGTGCGCGGCTCGAGCACGCACGCCCTCGGCTCCGCGCCGAAGGCCCGTGCCGGTTCCGTCCGCTGCGTCGCCGAATAACCTGAAATCGCCATGAAAATGACATCTCACATATTGATCCTGTCGCTCCTGGGCCTGTTCCTGGCCCAGGGGTGCACGGATGACCGTATGGGGATGGCCGTTCCGAATCCCAGCACCAAGCCCCAGGCGGGAGAGATCCCTTCCGGGGATCCCTTCAATCCGGATGCTCCGCCCCCCGGGCCGGTCGATCCCACGGACCCGGCCGACGTGTGGGTGAACAACCCCGCGCGCCTCGCCCGCCTCGGCCAGACCCCGATCATCGAAATCTACTACACCGAGTACACCCGGGCCGACCTGTTCCCGTCCCTGGAGGAAGTGCGCAACTTCACCCACATCAACATCGGCCACGTGCGCTTCGTGGACAAGGACAACGGCGTGGGCATCGAGATCGACAGCAAGACCGTCCCGCTCGTGCAGAAGTTCGTCGCCTACAAGGCGCAGTACCCGGAGCTGAAGGTGAAGCTGCAGATGGGCGGCTGGGGCAAGAATGCCGACGGCTGGTCCCAGATGGCCCGTGACGCCGCCAAGCGCAAGGCCTTCGTGGACGAGTGCGTGAACATCTGCAACACGTACGGCATCGACGGATTCGACATCGACTGGGAGTATCCCACCTATGCGGCCAAGGACGGGGACCACGTGAACGGGGCCAGTCCCGCGGACTGGGAGAACTTCGTGACGCTCTTCAAGGAGCTGCGCGAGGCGATGCCCGACAAGATCCTCTCCTATGCGGCGTCCGACAGCGGCAAGTACACCGACAACTACGGCGTGCTGCCGTACATCGACTACATCAACGTGATGACCTACGACGAGGGCAATCCGCCGTACCACAATTCGCCGCTGTACCGGAGTTCCGTCACGGGCTCCCGCTGCTGCGCGGAGGCCATCGACGACATCTTCCACGGGCAGCAGAAGATTCCGTACCAGATGATGAACTTCGGCCTGGCGTTCTACGGCCACGGCGACGGCTACAAACTCAAGACGGGCAACCGCTATCCCGCGTCGGTCGATTACAGCAAGCTGGACGATATCTTCTTCAGGGGCACCTGCGACGGCTATGACGTCAAGGGCGTGAACTACCGCATCTGGGACGACGTGGCCAAGGTCCCGTACCTGGCCGACGCCCTGGGCAAGATGTACGCGAGCTACGAGGACATCGAGTCCATCAACGCGAAGGTCGAGTACTTGAAGTCCCGCAACATGCTCGGCGCGATGATCTGGGAGTACCGGCACGACAACGACGAAGGCACCCTCCGGCACGCGGTCAAGCACGCGATGGACGGCAATCCCGACAAGCCCGGCAAGTACGAGCGTCCGGACGAGTACGTCCCGCCGACCCCGGCGCAGATTCCGGTGATGGGCAAGGTCGAGTTCTCCAAGAAGCTGCAGAGCAGCGACGGCAAGTGGGTTCCGGAACTCTCCGGCCTGTGCCTGAGCAAGGACGGCGACTTCCTCTGGGGCGTGAACGACAACGGCGGCCTGTACCGGATCAACTTCGATGGCTCCTTCAGCCTCCACTGGGACAAGAGCGCCGAGATGGAGGGCCTGGCCATGGATCCCGCCACGGGCACGATCTACATCGGCCTGGAAGACTCTTCCAACTCCGGCTACGTCGTCCCGGCTCCCGGCTACAATGCCAAGACCAACTTCGGCTGGGTGGTGGACGGCGCTTCCGGCATGGGCAATTCCGGCGTGGAGGGTATCGCCTGGTACAAGGGCGAACTCCTGCTGGGAACCCAGACGGGCGCTACGCTGTACCGGTACACGCTGGACGGCAAGCTGCAGGAGAAGAAGAGCCTGCGCACCGTCTGCTCCACCATCTCGGAGATCGCCGGCCTGGATTACGACGAGAAGAACGACTGGCTGTGGGTGATCGACTCCAACTCCAACAAGGACAAACCCCAGTACGACCCGTACACGATCTACCTGTTCGACGGGGCCGCCACCAAGCTGCTGGCCAAGTATTACATCGGCGATTTCGCCGACTGGAATCCCGAAGCCATCTGCGTGGACCGGAAGAACGGCTGCATCTGGGTGGGCGAGGACTGCGGCGACGAGAAGTTCTCCATTCTCCACAAGATCCCGTTCTCGGGTCTCTGATGATTCTTTGACGTGAGACTTCCTCCCTGCAATCCCTTGCGGGGAGGATTTCTTTTTGTAACTTTACGCGGCTAATAACCCTTCGATATGAAAAGACTCCTTCTGTTGGCGGCCCTCTCCGTGCTCGCCGCCTGCGGGCCCAAGGCCCCGAAAATGCCGGCCGACGCCGTCGTCCTCCGCAGCCCGGACGGGCAGCTGGAGCTGAAGTTCGCCGTCGTGAACGGCGTTCCCGAATATACGCTGGACCGCAACGGGAAGGCGGTCGTCCTTCCGTCCCGCCTGGGCTACGCCCTGCTGGACCGGGAGAGCCTGGACGGCGGCTTCACCCTCACCGACTCGGCCTTCAACTCGTTCGACGAGACCTGGGAGCCGGTCTGGGGCGAGGAAGCGTCCATCCGCAACCATTACAACGAACTGTTCGTGACGCTGGAACAGAAGCCCCAGGCGGCGCGTGAAGCGCAGCAGGGCGTGAGCGTCACGGACCCGGAGTACACCGGCGACCTGGGAAACCCGTACGGCAAGGGCGCCGTGATGCAGGTGCGTTTCCGCCTGTATGACGACGGCCTGGGCTTCCGCTACGAGTTCCCGCTGGAGAACGCATTGACCTACTTCAAGGTCAAGGAGGAGCTCACCGAGTTCGCGATGACGGGCGACCACACGGCCTGGTGGATCCCGGGCGACTACTCCACGCAGGAGTTCGTGCCCACGGAGTCCAAGCTGTCGGAGGTCCGCGCGCTGCAGGACGACCCGCGTCCCGCGGGCGGTTCCCCGCAGACCAAGTTCTCCCAGACCGGCGTGCAGACGGCCTTGCAGATGAAGACCGCTGACGGCCTGTACATCAACATCCACGAGGCCGAGGTGCTGGACTATCCCACCACGAACCTGGACCTGGACGACAAGAATTTCGTGTTCACGACGCACCTGACCCCGGACGCCGAGGGCGTGAAGGGACGGCTGCAGGCCCCGTGCAAGAGCCCGTGGAGAACGGTGATGGTGTGCGAGAAGGCCACCGACGTGCTGGCCTCCCGCCTCATCCTGAACCTCAACGAGCCCTGCGCCATCGAGGACGTCTCCTGGATCCATCCGACCAAGTACATGGGCGTGTGGTGGGAGATGATCACCGGCAAGAGCGAATGGTCCTACACGTATGACTATCCTTCCGTGCAGCTGGGCGTGACGGACTACGCCGCCTCCACGCCGCACGGCCGGCACGGCGCGAACAACGAGAACGTTCGCCGCTACATCGATTTCGCGGCGGAGAACGGCTTCGACGCCATCCTCGTGGAAGGCTGGAACGAAGGCTGGGAGGACTGGTACGGCCACCAGAAGGACTTCGTCTTCGACTTCCTCACCCCGTATCCGGACTTCGACCTGCCGGCGCTGAACGAGTACGCGCACAGCAAGGGCATCCGCATCATCATGCACCACGAAAGCTCCTCGTCCACCGTCAATTACGAGCGCTGGATGGAGCAGGCCTACGACCTGATGAACCAGTACGGCTACGACGCCGTGAAGAGCGGCTACGTGGGCAGGATCATCCCGTACGGCGAGTATCACTACAGCCAGGCCCTCATCAACCACTACCACCACGCCATCGTCGAGGCCGCGAAGCACCACATCATGGTCAACGCCCACGAGGCCGTGCGCCCGACGGGCTTGTGCCGCACCTGGCCGAACATGATCGGCAACGAGAGCGCGATGGGCACCGAGTTCCGCGGTACCATCAAGCCCGGCCACACCACCATCTTCCCGTTCACCCGCCTGCAGGGCGGCCCGATGGACTACACCCCCGGCATCTTCGAGACGGACATGTCCAAGAACAATCCGAACGACAAGCAGCACATGCACCACACCATATGCAACCAGCTGGGCCTGTACGTGACGTTCTACTCCCCGCTGCAGATGGCGGCGGACCTGCCCGAGAACTACGCGAACTTCATGGACGCGTTCCAGTTCATCAAGGACGTGGCCGTGGACTGGGACAAGAGCGTGTACATCGACGCGGAACCGGGCGCGTACATCATCACCGCGCGGCATCCGAAGATGTCCTCGCTGAACTCCGGCCGCCTTACCGGGAAGTCCGGCGCCTGGGAGTTCGCGAACCCCGACGGCCAGGAGCATGACGTCTGGTTCCTGGGCGGCGTGACGGACGAGAATGCCCGCTCCTTCAACGTGAAGCTGGACTTCCTCACTCCGGGCGTCCAGTACGAGGCCACGATCTATGCCGACGCCCCCGACGCCGACTTCGAGACGAACCCGCAGGCGTATACGATCACGCGCCAGACGGTGACCAGCGAGACGGTGCTCGATCTCCGAATGGCGCGTGCCGGTGGATTTGCCGTGTCGCTACGTGCGAAATAACCGCATACCAAGGTAATGCAAAGAGGCTGACCCATACGGGCTGGCCTCTTTTTCTCGTCAAAGAGAGCGTTGAGGTTTTTGAAGAGATAAGTTGCAGGTTTAGTAAACTTATTCTATCTTTGTCAAAAAGAGAGCCATGGATGGAAAGATTGATATAAAAGCCATGCGAAAAGCTCGTGGGATGAGCCAGGAGCAGGTGGGCATTTTAGCCGGAATGAGCAAATCACAGGTGTCCAGAATGGAAAACGGGACTTTGGGAAGCCCTGCGACCTATGCCCGGGTTCTCGATGCGCTCGGTTACCGGGCCGTGCTGAGCTTTCAGGATGTCAGAGAGGACACTCTTTCCGATCGAGAGCGGTTGCTGTCCCTCTTGAAGGTTTACTTTTCCAGCAACAAAGAAGCTCTCGGAATCGAACGGCTCGGTCTATTTGGGAGTTTCGCCCGTGGCGAGGCGGGTCCGGACAGTGATGTGGACATCATCATTGAACTGGCCCAACCGGATCTTTTCCGTTATGCGACCATCCAGCGGCAGCTGGAAACGGTTTTCCACCGCCATGTGGACCTGATCTCGGCCCATGCCCATTTCCCCGAGTCTTTCCAGGCCCGTTTGGAACAGGAGGCCATCTATGTTTAGCAAAAAGGAACGCGTGCTGTCCTTGTTGACGGCCGCCGATAAAGAGATGTCCCTGCTCGCCGAGATGAGCAAGGATATCTCGTGTCCCGACGATTTTCTGGACAGCCTGTCCGGGATGGTCCTTTTCCGGGCCTGCGGAATGAGTCTTCAGTATATCACGGAGAGCCTGGTGAAAATCCGCAATCTCTGTGGTCGTCCCTTTTTCAATGCCTACAAAGGCATTCCTTGGGATGCGGTCTTCGGGATGCGGAATTTCTTGTCCCACGAATATGGTGATGTGGACGCCGAGGGCATCTTCAATACAGTGAAAAAGAACATCCCAGACCTGCATCGGGTTACCAAACAAATCCTGGAAGATGTCCAGACCGGGAACCTGGACGAATGAATAAGGGTCGGCACATTCCCGTGCCGACCCTTTCTCTTTGGTCTTCGATGTCCGTTACGGACGGGGGAATTGCGGGCGGGGAGCCTTCTTGGGTTCGCCCAGGAAGGAGGCCTCCGCGTCGTTCTCATCCAGGCAGAACACCATAAAGTCCTTCTGGGCGGCGGTGACGGGTTTCCAGTCGCCGCCGTCCTTGCCGTTGGGGTCGCTGTACTTGGCGAAGTTGGACCAGGCGGTGAGCATCTTCTCGGAGAGGTCCCAGTCGCCCTGCGTCCAGGGGCGCCAGCAGTTCTTCAGGGACTTGAACACGAACCACAGGTCGGAGGAGTGGAACGCGCCCTGGAGGACGTTCGGACGGCCGTCGGTGGGCAGCGGGCGGGCGAACTGGTAGGCCCAGCCCTTGCCGCCGTTCTCCTCGCGGTTCAGGCAGAAGTCCGTGATGACGGGCTCCATGTTGCCGGCGTCGTTGAGGGTGTAGCCGATCATGTAGGGGACGTCGGCCAGGGTGCCGTCGACACAGGCCTCGTCAAAACTTTCCGTAAGGACATAACCGTCGATGTACGGGGAGATTGGGGAGGCGGTGAGGACGCTGCGCTTGCCGGTGGCGCTGCTGTAGAGGGTGCCCATCGCGAAGATGGTTTCGGTCGAGGCGCGGCGGAGCTTCTGGAGGTCGGTGAGACCGGCCCAGTCGGCCACTTCTTTGGTGGAGGCCTCCGCGTCGGCGAGGGTCACGGGGCCCTGCTGCGGCATGGCGCGCATGCCCGGGAACGGGGGTTCGACGGGCTTCCGGGGATCCGTGAAGCCGCTGGCGCTCATGATGACGGCCTTGTCGAAGAGACCCTTAGTGAGCGGGGAAGCGGACAGGAACTTCGTACTGCGGCCGCCGGCGCTCTGGCCGAACAGCATCACGTTGTCCGGGTCGCCGCCGAACTGGGCGATGTTGGCCTGGACCCACTTGAGGGCCTGGATCTGGTCCAGGGTACCCCAGTTGCCGGTCGGATGCTCTGGGTTCTCCGCGGAGAGCTCGGGATGGGCGAAGAAGCCGAACGGGCCCACGCGGTAGTTGAAGGAAACGAGGACAACGTCCTTCGCCGCCCACTCCTGGCCGTCGAATTCCGGCTCGGAGCCCCAGCCTTCGCGCATGCCGCCGCCGAACACCCACACGGCTACCGGGAGCTTCTTCTCCGGCTGGCCGGGCGCCTTGGTCCATACGTTCAGGTACAGGCAGTCTTCGCTGTAGGGCGCCTCGGCGCCGTAGCCCCACTCGGTGGTGTAGCCGCCGGGGTAGTGCGCCGCCTGGAACGGCGGATGGCCGAAGGTGTCGCAGACTTTCACGCCCTCCCAGGGCACGACGGGCTGCGGCGCCTTCCAGCGGTTCTCGCCGATGGGCGGCGCGGCGAACGGAATGCCGCGGAACACGGTGACGCCCGGGATGTCGGCCGCCACGCCTTGGACCTGCCCGCCCTCGACCGTCAGGACGGGGCTCTGGGCTTTCTGCGCGCACGCGGCGATTGCCAGGGCGCACGCAAGGATCAGGATTCGTTTCATATCGGTGGTATTTGAGGATTATCGTTTGAGCTTGAGGGTGGAGCGGTAGGTGGCGAGCTGGGCGTGGAAAGGCTCGGCCGGGACTGTCGTCGATTCGTTGAAGAGGGAGAGGCCGCCGTCGTGGGCCGAAGGGGACCAGTTGCCCACGATGAAGCCGTCCAGCGCGACAATGGGGTAGAAGATGCCCGAATTGTTGTGGGCGTGGTGCGAGTGGTCGGGATGCAGGACGATGTCGCGGCTCTTGTAGCCGATGAGGTATTCGTCGAAGGCGGGGAGAAGGAGGACGCTGCCGCGGCGGAAGCCGCGGCAGCGGGCCTCCGCGTGGACGTAGAAGTCGCGGCCTTTCCAGCGCTCGGCGCGGAGCTCGTCGCCGAGGGCGGCGATGCCGCGCCGGCAGTCGTTGACATTCAGCCCGGACCACCACACGTAGTCCTCCAGCGTGGCTGGGCTATGGCTGCGGAAGTACTTGCGGGTGAGGAGGGCGAGGGCCTCTTCGTGGCTCAGAACCAGCGGATTACGTACCTTTTCCGCGGCGAGGGTCAGCGTCCGCTTGGTCGGGTGGAGGTCCCCCGAGCACAGCAGGCCCGAGAGTTCCGCCAGGCGGAGATGGTAGGAGAACCGCTGCTCGGTCATCTGGATGTCCCGCTCGCGGAGGGCTTCCGCGAGGAACTCCTTCTGCACGCTGCGATGCCCCGCGAGCGCCTCGCCGAAGATGCCGCTGATGCGCTTCTCCTCGTCAAGGGGAATGTCCACGCCGTTGGCGTGCATCCAGCCGCGGAGGCCGGCGAGGGCCTTGCGGCGGCAGAGCTTCAGCATCCAGCCCAGGTCTTCCCCGGCGAGGAGCTGCCAAGTGGTGCGCAGCAGGTGCGTCCGGACGATCCGCCCGTCGTTGTAGGCCTTCTCGAAAGCCTTGCCGGAGGGCCTGCGGGTCCGCATGGACACGGCCCAGCGCATGGACTTGTAGTCCTGGGCCTGCATGGCCCCGAACCAGGACACGACCTCCGCCGGATCCTTGAACTGCGGGGCCGCGAGCTGCTGGCTCAGAAGGCGCTGGGAGACGGGATTCATGCGGATAGAAGTCCTACAGCTTCACGTTCCCTGAACCGGAGGCCTTGACGCTGATGTTGTCGTGCTTGAGATTTCCGGTAATGTTGCCGGAGCCGGAGGTGGAGGCGGTCACGTCGTGGCAGGAGCCGTTTACGAGGATGTCGCCCGAACCGCCGGTTTTCAGGTCCATGTTCCCGTCGACAGCCACCTCGCTCAGGCGGACGTTGCCGCTGCCGGAGACCCGGACCGAGGCGCCGCCCGTCGAGGTAAGCTTGTCCACAAAGAAATCGCCGGACCCGCTGACACCGGCTTCGAAGTCATCGCAGGAAATACGGCCCATCCGCACGTTTCCCGACCCGCTGACCTTTCCGTCGAAGTCGTCACAGGCCAGCGTGCCGACGCGGATGCTCCCGCTGCCGCTGCATTGGGCGTCGAAATCCCGGCTGTCGATCTCGCCCGTGACGATGTCGCCGCTCCCCGAGACCTTCAAGGCCAGGGAGCCCGAGGCGTGCAGGACGCCCTCGTGGAACAGGTTGCCGCTGCCGCTGACCGAAAGCTTTTCGATGTCGGGGGAGGACACGGTCACGCGGAGGATCAGCTTGGGGTACCGGCCGGGCTCGAGCTTGAGGGTCAGGATTCCGTCCTCGACCGTGGTCAGCACCTTGGGCGCAAACTCCTCGGTGCTTTCCACGCGGACCTCCTGCTTGTCAGCCTGGACATAATACACATTGGCGGGAAGGCTGGACGCGAGCGCCCGGAAATGTCCGACCTCGCGGACCTCGGTATAGTCGATCCCATGCTCGGTGTACTCGCCCACCCACACGGAGCCGTTCCCGCCGATATTGATAATGCAGGAAACCGCCAGGGCCGCCGTCATCCCGACGGCCGCCAGTGAAATCAAAAGCTTTTTCATCGTTCATTTCATTTTACCGATCCCAAAGATACGATTTTTCGGGGACTATTCGACGGTGATGATGATGCGGCGGTAGGCGGGGAGGGTGAAGGGGCCGGTGTCGTGGACTCCGCAAATCAGGTGATAGGTGCCGGGGGTGTCAGGGAGCGTGACCTGGATCTTGGCGCCTTGGGACTGGTCTATGGTAGGGTAGACTGTCTGGCCGGGAAATTCCTGGAACCACCACTCGAATCGCAAGGTATCGCCATCCGGATCGGAGGAGGCGGAGGCGTCAAAAGTGAGCGTTTTTCCCAGTTTTGCGGTGATTTCCAATGGTTTAAGACCATCGTTTTCGTCAATAACCACCACCGGATTACGGTTGCCGGTGCCCTCGGCGGCCCATTGCATGCGGGCGGCGAAGTCGTTGAATTCGTCGGGGTAGAAGTGGTGCTCGTAGGCGGAGGAAATGCCCTTGAGGGGTTCCTGCCAGTTGGTCCAGGCCGATGTCTCGCGGTCGGGGGAGAGGCCGAACTGGTGGCAGCCGCCCCAGCCGACCTGCTCCGGGTGCTCGGGGTCGTTGAGGCCGTTCGGCATCTCGTTCAGGAAACTGGGGGTGTCGCCTTCGACGCCCCAGAGGTAGTGGGGATAGACCTTGCCCATCTCGCCGTGGCCCTGGATGAGGGCGGCGTACTTGTCCCAGTTCTGCACGCCGAGGGCGTTCTGGTTAAGCCAGGCGCTCTCGTCCCAGACGAGCATCAGGTCATCGGCAAATTCCCTGCGGAGCCATTGGTGGGAGCTGTAGGCGCGGTCCAGGCGCATGGCGTACACCATGTCCTGGTCGGTGATGGTGTACAGGCGGAATTTCCGGAGGAAGGCCTTCAGCTCTTCCGGCGAGCGGGTCTGCTGCACTTTCCAGATGGCCTGGGAGAGGGTGTTGGCCCCGCCCCAGGAGCAGACCCAGATGGGCCGGGGATCGTCCTCGTCGGCGAGGCGGATCAGGAGCTCGCTGCCGGGGGAGTCGTTCCCTTCGCCGATGACGCCGATGCCGGCGCGGGTGCTGCCCATCACGGCGCGGCTCCGCAGGTAGCCGGCGCTGGGCCAGTACCCGAGCGCCTGGGCGCCCTGCTCTTCCTCGGGGCTCCGGAATCCGGTCTGCCCGGACCGTTTCATGAGGTTGTTCACGTCGACCTCATATCCGTCGATGACGCGGAACAGGTATTCCGCCCATTCCTCCGGGTACGGGTCGCAGTTCCAGCCGATGGTGGTGATGAGGCCTTCGATCTCGAAGCGGTCGGCATAAGAGAGGAGGCGGACGGCAGACTCGTTGTCGTCGGGCTCCACCTCGGCCGGGCCGATGTCGGTGAGCACGACGATGCGGGGCTTGAGGGATTCGGGGGCCGGAGACTGGCAGGCGGCCGCGAGGGTCGCTGCGGCCGCCAGGATAAGCATAAAGTATTTCATAATCAGAAGGTTGCCTTTCTCAGGTAGAGGGCGCTTTCGCGGAGGCCCTTGAGGATGTTGGGCGTGGAGGCCTGCTCCAGTTCCACGACGAAGGCCTTGGTGCCGGCGGTGGGCATGGCCTTGAAGATGGCGTCGAAGCCTACCATGCCGCTCTGGCCGAGCTCGTACTTGTCCTTGATGTGGAGCAGCTCGAACCGCCCCGGGTACTTCTTGAAGTACTCCACGGGGCTGGCGCCGCCCACGACGGCCCAGTACACGTCCATCTGGAGGAAGAGGTTCTCGGGCTTGGTCTCGGAGAGGAAAACATCAGCCATGGTGGTGCCGTCCGTGGGCTTGAACTCATGGCTGTGGCAGTGGTAGCCGAAGCGGATGCCGGCCGCGCGGCATTTGGCGCCGACGGCGTCCAGGTACCGGGCCATCACGGACATCTGGGCCTTGGTCTGCAGGGGGTTGGACCAGGACATCACGAGGTAGGGGATGCCGGCGGCCTTGTGCGCGGCGATGCAGTCATCCCACCAGGCGAGGGCCTTGGAGTAGTCGCCGGAAGCGAGTTCCTGGGCCGACAGGGTGTGGGAGACGTGCGAGGAGAGGAGCTTCAGTCCGGCCGCTTCTACCGCAGCGCGGTACGCGGCGGGCGTGAGCCCGACGAACATCCCGTTGTCGTAGCCGACGGCCTCGGCGGCGGTGTAGCCCATCTGGGCGAGCCGCGAGAGCACGTAGGCGTGGTTCTTGGCGAACTGCTCGGGCGTGCCAATCAGGGTGCGCACGGAGTACAGCTGGACGGCCATGTCCCGTGAAGGCGCGGTCAATTCGTCCGTGAGCCGGTAGCTCACGTAGGCAAACTGCTTGCTGTCGGGGCTCCAGGAGTTCACGTTGATGCTGCCCTGCCCGCCGAAGAACTCTACGAGGGTCTCGGGCTTCCCGCCGGCGGCGGGGATGAGGCGGAGCTGGACGTTGAGGTCGGCGATGTGGGAGTCGGGGGCGACTTCGTAATCGTGGTAGGCGATGTACACGACTTTTTGGTTGTCCGGGGAGATGTGCGGGAACCAGGAGTTCATGTCCTCGTCGAAGGTCATCTGGGTCTGCTGCTTGCCGTTGGCCCGCATCCGCCAGACCTGCATCCGGCCGGTGCGGACGCTGTTGAACCAGATGTGCTTACCGTCGGGGCTGTACTCGGGGCCGTCGTCCAGGCCGGGAGCGTCCGTGAGCCGGACCTCCTTCCCGCCCTTGACGGGCATGGCCCACACGTCCTGCTCCTGCTGCGGCCCGCGGAAGGCGCAGTAGGCGGCCGTCTTCCCGTCGGGGCTGATGCCGTGCAGGTAGCTGGGCCCTTCGGGCGTGATGCGGCGCGGCTGTCCCCCCTCGAACGGGACCACATAGACATACGAGTTATACTGCCGATTAGCGGGGTCGTTGCTGCTGAGGCCGATCCATTTGCCGTCGGCGGTCACCACGTGATCGTTGTTGCACTGGGTGATGTCGCCGGTGGGTATCGGGATGAGGTCGGACTTGCCGTCGGGCGAGAGTTTGTAGAGTTTCCCATCGATGTTGACGACGAGCCACTGACCGTCGGGGGTCCAGTTGGGGGCTTCGATGACGTAGGGGAACTCTTTCACGACGCGGTGCGTGCGGGTCTCCAGGTCATAGATCTCGAGGTAGCTGTGCGAGGGCCGGGGGTGCTGCGCCCAGGCCGGTGCGCCTGCCGCCAGCAGCGCCAGGACGAGACATAGATGGGAAAACTTGCGCATAGGGTTTATTCGTTAAGACCGAGTTTCTTGTCCACGTTGACGCTCCAGCGGAGGGATTTGAGGGTGGAGCGGGAGAGGTCGACCTCGGCGGTTTTGCCGTCATGGTCGAACTGGAAGCGGAGGCGCTTGCCCATCAGGAAGGGCTTGACCACGATGCATTCTGCCGTGTCGGGAACGGTCAGGCGCTCGGTCATGGAAGTCCGCCGGCAGCGGAAGGTGGCCGTCGTCCCGGGCTCTTCGTCCGTCAGCGCCAGGAGCGAATCGAGGGTGGAGAGGACCTCGTCCTTCGTCGCACCCAGGCACAGGCAGGTTTCGTCGATATGGGGGATGGACCCCTGGATGCCGAAGAGTTCGATCTCCAGGTCCGGGGTCTCGTGGCGGAGGCCCAGGTAGTACCCGAAGGTCCCGTCCTCGTCCTTGTAGGAGAACAGGGAATATGTATCTTCGTTCTGTTCGATTTCAACGACTTCCCGCCGCAGGCCGGCCGGGTAATCCTGGGCCCACGCAGACGTCAGGACGCACGCAAGGGCCGTGATGGCGATGATTCTTTTCATATGCTTAAGTTGATTTTCTGTTTCCTTGACAAACAAATATAGTGAATATTGCCGGAAAGAATGCGTATCTTTGAAACAATTAAACGTTTCGCGCTATGGCCAGGATCTACGTCGCCTCCAGCTGGAGGAACCAATACTACCCCGAAGTGGTACAACGCCTGCGAGAGGCGGGGCACGAAGTCTACGACTTCCGCAACCCGCCCCACGGCGGTGCCGGCTTCCATTGGACGGACATCGACCCGAAGGCCCCCGAATGGACCTACGCCCAGTACGCCGAGGGCCTCCATCACCCCCTCGCCGAGCGCCAGTTCCAGGCCGACATTGACGCCCTCACCTGGGCCGACACCTGCGTCCTCGTCCTCCCCTGCGGCCGCAGCGCGCACACCGAAGCCGGCTGGATGGCCGGCGCCGGCAAGCGCGTGATCGCCTACCTCCCCGAAATGGTCGAACCCGAGCTCATGTACAAGCTCTTCGACGGGGTGGCGGGCAGTTTGGAGGAGTTGGTGGGAAAACTGTATTTAGATAGAGACGTTGAGTTTCTAAGGCCTGGCCTTAGTGAGTAAGTCTGGATACGACGGGAAGGTGCTTTTCACAGGTCTCTTCCACTTCTTTGATGATGGTCCGGCAGGTCGATTCGGAGATGCGGATCTCTGTGCCGGCTTTCAGCACCAAATCGAAGCCCGGATTTCCGTTATAAAAGAGGGAGGCGGCATGCTCGCCATTCGAACCCAAGGGAGAATAGGTGATATCATAGGCTGGAGCGAGGGACCATTTCCCGTCATCGCAGAGGAAAGAGAAGTTCTTTGAATGGTCATCTTTGTTGACGGCTACGAGGTTCATCACCATCCTGCGGAACATCTCTTCCACCTGGCCCGGATCCTGGGTCAGGTATCCGGTCAGGGCCAGCAGATTGATGTAGTCGACATCCTGCTTGCGGAAATCTGTTTTCAGAAGCGCGGCGGCCGTCACGACATGCCGTTTCTTCCCATCGGGCGCAAAGTCGAACCTTTCGATGGCGAAGTACCGGTCTTTCACCAAGCCGATCCGGGGAATCGTGATTCCACACGCACGGGCCGTCTTCATATACAGGAACTCGCTCTTGCCGATGTCCTCCGGGTCATACACATGGCGGAACTTGACGAGCCAGTGCGAGCCATCGCGGCTCCTCAGGGCGGTTTTGGGTCTGGCTCCACCGGAATTGGCGCTGTTATAATACAGATACGACTCGTCTCCAACCCCTTTTTCCGAGAGTACCTTCAAGGCCTCTTCTTGCAGATGATCCAATTGCGCGATGTCTTCCAGTTCCTTTTGGGCATGGAACCCCGTCATCATGGGAAGGTATGTCAATGCGCCCATTCCTGCCGTTCCAATGATTGAGAGGCGCTGCAGGGGATTCAACTCCATGAGCGAGGTGTTTTGTTTTCGGAGCATCCGGTCAAGCAGATACAGGCCGTAACCGTCCGGGAGGCTGTCCTCAAAGACTGCAAATCCTCCTCCGAACTTGTCTTTGTCGGCATAGAAAAGACCGCTTTGAAGGGGAAGTTCAGTCGGAGACAGGGAAAAACCGTTGGCAAGCCAACCCTTGTCATATTCGAATACGCAGACGCCATTGGCCGGGTCCCTCTGCAGCGTGCCTACGGGTTCGTCCCGGAGCAGGACATTGATTTTCTTGACGTCAATCATCGGCCGTTCTTTCTATTCAAGTTCTTGTTGATCGCCTCGAGTTCCCGGGAGGTCGAGTACTTGGTGTGGTTGAGCAGTGCGGCCATCTCGTCGAAGTAATCAAACTCAATGACAAGCCGGCAGAAGGCTTCTAAGGAAACCTTCCCTGTCCTTTCAAACCGTTCTATGGTCGGGGCTGGAATGCCGGTAAGCTCTGAAAGCGTCTTCCTGCTATACCCTTTCTCCAACCGTCTCGCCCGGCAATTCTGGGCCATCCGGTCCAAAAGAACCTGCGGGTTGCGAGTATAATTATCAAGCCGATATTCCATAACATAGTATTAAAAAAGCCAATAAATTAGCGATATGGCATATTATGTTATGCAAATATAAGAAATAATAATCACATAAGCAAGAGAACTGGAACGGGAAGGTGCTCTCCACCCTTGTCAACTTCAAGGTTTACCCCTTCGGCAGGATTTTGTCGAGGGGTTTTCCTTTGGCGAGGTCGTCGACGAGTTTGTCCAGGATCCGCAGGTCGCGCATGCGCGGATCTTCGATCTCCTCGACCCGGATGCCGCAAATCTTCCCCTTCACCAGGAACCGCGCCGGATTCATGCACGGCGCCTTTTCCAGGAATACCCCATACGTGATCGAATCACTACTCAATAGCGCCCGCAACTCCTCCTCAGAATAGCCCGTAAGCCATTCCGTCACGGCAAACACCTCCATCTCCGTACGTCCCTTCCTCACCGCCTTGGCGATGAGCAAAGGAAACACCTTGGAGAATTTCATTTCGAATACGTCCATCGTGCATCAAAGATAGTAAAAATCACGGAAGAGAAATGAAAAGCGAGGGCAGACCAACCTGCTCTCGCTCATTATTGCGAACTTGCTTGCGTCATTATTTGGTCTCAATGGCACTGGCAATCTTCTCTTCAGAAATCCCTAATTTCCGAAGATTCTCAACGATACGGATTCGTTCTTCCTCACGTCCCTCCTCACGTCCTTCCTCACGTCCTTCCTCACGTCCCTCTTTCTTTGCGTAGGCAATCTGGTTCTTCAAGTCGCGCTCGGTTCTCATATCGAATTCAAGTTTAATCTTTTCCTGCGGTGTAAAAGTAGCAATTTCCGCGGATTCAAACAAGAGCCGGAAGAGTTCCGCCTCCAGGCCGGCAGGGCGGTCAGGAAGGTTTTCCATATTGTGGAGCGCATAGCAGAAGTTTTCCAGGACGGTCGCTTCGGGTGTGAGCGCGCGTCGGCAGTTCGTGAGTTCCAGAAAGATGTATTGGATGCGGTCCGTCATATATTCCAGGGATTCCCTTTCGCGAAGGTCGTACCGGAAGAGGACCCGATCCGTGTCCTTGTGGATAGAGAAATCTAGGATTCCGATGAAGTACACGGCGGGAAAGTCATAGACACTTTCCCCGGACTCCATCTGTTCCTGGATGGCAAAGGAAGAATTGAACAGGGCCCTTTCGTAGAAGAAATCCTGGTAGGCCAATTGCATCTCGACGACAAAACGAGTACCATCGGTATCCGTGCATTCCACATCCACACGGATTCCCTTGTCGTCCGGGAAAGGGTTGATATGCTCCTGCGGAGCGTATTTCAAATCGGCAATTTTCCGTTCAGGAATCAGTTCCTCCAGGAAGAGTTTGAGAAGCTGTTGCCTCCCTTCCGTTCCAAAAGTCCGCTTGAACCAGTAATCGAGAAGGATGCGCGCGTAGCGCCCGGGTGATTTCATTGTCTCCATGCTTTTTTTACAAACATGAAGAAAACAGCCGTTTCAAAAAAAGATTAAACGTTTAAGTTCCAAAAGTGCCCCAGATGCTCGTAGAAGGCCGATTTTTCTAGGCTAAGCAGATTTCCCCCAAACCCATTTCACGCAAAAATCCCGGGAAAAAGCGTAAAAGCCGTCCTTGTACCGCAATACAAAGGCGATATCAAGAAAAGTTCGTAAAACGGATAATACGGATAATGTTGATAAAGTCGATGTGCTGATAAACCGCGGGAAGGTTGCCGGGCGGCGGGGCGGTCCTGCGGAATGACGGATTTCTGCGATTCGCGTAGGCGGGAAGGCGCTTGACGGCTAACTCCTCCCTTTTACGGTCCCGGAGGGCCCGTAACGGTCGTCAAACACACGCCGTCATCCCTGGCGGGACCGCTGCCTTCCCGCCTGCTCATTAGCCGCAGAAATCCGAATTCCGCAGGCCCATCCCCGCCGTCGTGGCGAACCTTCCCGAGGGGTACATAAAAGCGAGAGGGGAGAATCCTCTTCTTCCCTCTACTGGTTTTTTGGGTAAAAGCACTAACTTTGCAGAGATCTCCTAGATTTCAGATGTCTTTACTCAGTCGAATATTTGGCGAAAAACGGAAATCTGCAGACAGTCCGTCTGTAGAAGCGACCATTACACCTGAATTTCAAAGACTACTTGATTTTGGCAAGGCTTTGAACCGCTTGCTTAAAGAGGATAAGTTTATCGCAAGAAGAGATTATAATCCTATTACTGAGGGATATAAAGACACGTGGTTCTTTTTTGAAAACCTTTTTAATTCCGGATTACTTTCCCTGTATTGTGAAAAGAATGGTCTGGATGAAAAGCGTATCAAGAAAGCTTTAACTCTTTTTAAGGATCTTGATAATCTAAAGAGATCCCCCAGCCTCATTAAGAAGCATAATGAGGAGTTTATTTCAAGGCACCTTGACTCTGACAAGGAATACTTAGATACAATTCTTTCCGAAGTAGATCCTGTTATTTCTTTGGACGAAGAGCAACGCAAAGTAGTCCTTTCTGACGAGGATTTCACACTTGTTGTGGCTGGCGCAGGCGCAGGAAAAACGACAACGATGGCCGCCAAAGTGAAGTACTTGGTGGAGAAGAAGCATGTGGCTCCTGAAGATATCCTAGTCATATCTTTCACGAACAAGGCCGTGGGAGAGTTGGAAGACAAGATTTGCAAGTCTCTTCATATAAAGTGCCCAGTTTCAACCTTTCATCGGACAGGCTACACCATTCTTCGGGGACAAGACGCGAAAAAGCGCAATATTAAGGATGAAGGCTTTATGTGGAGTGTCATCATGGACTATCTGAAGAATGATGTCCTGAGGAAACCCGAGATGGTGGAGAAGCTAATCCTTCTATTCGGAACTTATTTCGATGCTCCTTTTGACGGGAAAGAAATGGCCTCTTTCTTTAGCTATATCTCGAAATCCGACTTCGCCACCATGCGTAATATCCTGTCCGAGGATAGCCAGCAGATTATTGATAAAAGAACGAAAAAGGCGATTACCATTAATTACGAGACTCTCCGTTCTTCTGAGGAAGTAATGATTGCCAACTTCCTCTACCTCAATAAGGTCGATTATCTGTATGAGAATCCCTACCCATACAATTTCCCGAATTCCCTCAGACCCTATACCCCGGATTTCACCATTAATCAAAACGGGAGTACGATCTACATAGAACACTTTGGTATTACCGAAAGCGGAACTCATAGCCGATACTCTCCGGAACAACTTGAGAAGTATAAGTGGTGGATAAAGAAGAAGATTCGTTTCCATAAGGAGCATAACACGGAGCTGATATATACCTTCTCCAAGTACAAAGACGGGCGTTCTATGCTTTCTCACCTTCAAGAGCAGCTGGTCAAGAAAGGCATTATTCTGGAACCGCGCTCTCCCCAAGAGGTGTACGAGAAGATCGTCTCCACCGAAGAGAACAAGTACATTGCAAGATTGGTGAAGCTAATCTGCCAATTCATCCATAATTTCAAGGCAAATGGTTTCTCTACAGACAAGTTCCGCGAAATGAGGCAGGAATCCAACAATGTCCGCACTCAGTTGTTCTTGGATGTCTGCCGCCAATGCTACATGGAGTATACCCAAAGGCTGGATGACGCCAACGCTGTCGATTTCGAGGATATGATTAACGACTCGGCGAAGATCCTTCAGAGGGAGAGAGAAGAAGGGAACAAGCTCAACTATAAATACATCATAATAGACGAGTATCAGGACATTTCCCGTCAACGCTTCAATCTTGCAAAGGAATTGTCCGAGATAAGCGACGCAAAGATTATCGCTGTAGGTGACGACTGGCAGTCTATCTTTGCTTATGCCGGTTCCGACATTTCCCTTTTCACAAAGTTCTCAGATATAATGGGATACGGCGAGGAGCTGAAAATCACTCGAACATATCGCAACTCGCAGGAAATCATTGATGTCGCAGGAAACTTCATTCAAAAGAATGACGCTCAAATCAAGAAACATCTTGATAGCCCCAAGCGGATAGACATGCCGTTCATTATCGAAGCCTACTCGGAAGAGGCGGAGAAGAAGGATTCAGAGAATAAAAACAGCAAGCTACAGCAGCTTGCAACGGCGGTGGATAGAGTAATCGGGCAAATCATCGAGGCAAATGTTGATGAAGGTAAACCGGCGACCTCTTCAATCCTTTTGATTGGCCGTTACGGTTTTGATGCCTACAATTTGGCTAGAACGGGCCGGTATACTTATGACGAGAAGACAGGTGTTGTCAAGTCAATGGCCTTTCCGGAAGCGAACATCACCTTTTTGACCGCCCATCGCTCCAAGGGGCTCGGCTTTGATAACGTAATAATTTTCAATGCCGTTAACGGCACCTATGGCTTCCCGTCGATGATAGAAGACGACCCGGTAATGCAATTGGTTATCCATAGCGATAAAGCCATTGAATATGCCGAGGAGAGACGTCTTTTTTATGTGGCGATGACTCGCACAAAGAACCGCGTCTATATTGTTGTCCCCGAAGACCGCCCGTCCCGTTTCATTGCCGAACTGGTCCAAGATTATCCGAGTATAACAGTCCATGGAGAACTTAAACTGAATAAATCGTTCGAACCAGTTATTGCCGTGATGAAACGATGCCCCGTCTGCGGTTATCCTCTTCAGTACAAGTACAAACGAAATTTCGGACTAAAGCTTTGGATCTGCACAAACGAGCCCGAAATGTGCGACTTTATGACCAACGACACCCGCGGCGGCATCCTTCCTATTCTCAAATGTGACCGCTGCAACGATGGTTATCTGATTGTTAAGCCGGGCAAGGACGGTTCAGAACCTTTCCTGGGCTGCACAAACTATAAGTACGACAAAACGGGTTGTTCTAGGACGATGACTAAGGATTACTACCTGAATCATATAAGGCAGAAGTTGTTTGATTCCGTTGACTAGTGATCGTTCGATGGGTTTGGCGAACAACAGCTGAAAGCCGATTCTCAACAGTCACTATGGATACACCATCCATGAACAGTCGCATTGAATCGCTATTCAAGCCGTAGAACTCCAGAGTCCTTCTGACGGGAAAGACAGTGATTCTAGCCCTAGGACGAGCGCCGAGCTTTCGATCATCCCTCAGGGGAAGATGATAAATCAGGTAACGAGCCATTTCTCGATGGCAGCGGCTATTTCCATTTGCCATGCTTTACCATCCCCATTCCAGTTAGGAACAGGTAAATTGATGGCGGCACAAGGGGTATTTGTCCCATCAGAAAAATGGCCAGTTATCCCTGGTGGAGGAGTTGTACCCGAAGGAGAAGGATAGATGAGTGCAACTTTCTCGGCGTTGAAATACCGATAGTAAACATACATCTGGTGAAGATCGCTATCCGAGGGCATATCCGCGGGTTTCTTCCACTTTGTGTCCATGATAACAGTCCCGTTCGGTCCGCCGATAACAATGTCCGGCCGAATAGTTTTGGTCTCCCAGAATAGTTTTCTTACTTGAGCAGTCACAGTATATAGTTGCGAATCGAGATAGTGACGCAAAGTTACGAAAATGAATTCCTCCCAAAGCCGATTCATGTCAAACAGTAAGGCAAGTGTGTCTTTTCTTCCTGTTTGCAGGTCAGGCATATTATTAAACAAGATCAGTTCGGCAAGCGAGATCGCGTCCCGATACCCGTTAGTTCTTCGATCAAATACCAGTCGAGTAAAAAGATCTTCATTGATCAGCAGGGGCTCCAATTCTGGGAAACAAGTCAAGTAGGTGTTCGCTCTTTGACAGATAGCAGGGTTCTTTGAATACGAACTTAGACAGACCAATGTTTGTCGCAGAATTCGATTCATGATATGGGACCGATCATAGACAGTATGACGAACAAAGAATCTTTCTTGATGGACAATGTTCTTGGTCACCTGCTGCTCTATGAGCAACTTACCTTTCAGGGCGGTTGCATTCTCGTCCAGCTTTCTGTAAGTCTTAACGAGCCCATTATGCAGAATGTGCTCTGTCTCATCCAGAAATCTCAGGATAATGAAGTCGAGAATCGTGGAGTGTCTCAAATGCTGAGGAGCAATGCTTTCTGAATGAATCTGAAGATTATGCACCTTGCTTAACATATAGAGGAGAATTGACCGCCATTTAGTCGTATCTCCGTCCCCGCTGTCAGTTTTTGGTAATATCTCGATAGTAAGATCCCTAACCTGAATAGATCCCACATAGTGCTTGAATTTGATTCCGTCTTGGCGATGGTATTTTACCAGGGAATAAAAGGGGAATGAAGATTCGTCTTTTTTCCCAAGTCGGTCAGCCAAAGAATCAAAATGCCTTTGCTCAAAAGTCACTCCATTTTGTGAAGAATCGACTAAGAGCACTTCATGTTCATATACAGAAATGATACGCATATTCAGAGAATGCGTTATCCGTCAATCATTTTATCTCTGGCATCAGTAAACATCTTGGGAGTAGTAGCACAGTTCTCCCACTCTTCTTTTCCCCAAAGTCTATACACCGCGGTAGGAATATCGATGTCTCCCGATCTATACGGGAAATCCTTTTTCGGATCGATCGTCTCCTTGACAAAGAATCCTTCCCCGAGAACCATTTTCATTTTCTCAATATCCCCGAAGAAGTATTCTTGGAGCAGCGGGATGATATTGAATCGGAAAACATCTCGAAGATCCTCATCGCTATGAACTTTAAGGAAATAACTATGTCCAATCTGATGCTCGGAGTCCTTGAGTATCGAAATCCTTTTATTGATCACCGCGAATACTTCATCGCATCTAGATGCCTTTGTGATAAGAGCGCTATTCGGCATCATTTCAATAAAATGGAATCTCCTTCGCAAAGCAGAATCCAAAGCCTCAACACTTCTGTCCGCAGTATTCATCGTTCCGAGGAGGTAGAGATTGCTAGGTACACAGAACCGATCTCCGGAATATGGCAATGTACACCAGAGTTCATTCTCGGCCCCCTCGCGTTTGTCTTCCTCAATCAGGGTGATCAGTTCTCCGAAAATCTGGGCGACATTACCGCGGTTGATCTCATCAATGATGAGGACATAATTCTCGTTCTTTCCTCTTGCCGCATCACATATCCGCTTAAACAAGCCAGCTTCTTTGTCATAGTAGACGGATTTCTTCTTGGTCGCAGTATCTTCTTCTATTTTCGGTTTAATGCCCTCAATGAAGTCCTCGTACGAAAGAGACTGATGGAATGTGGTAAAGACAATGCGAGGATATGTGCCTTTAGGGGGCTCGGATAAAGCATGAAAAGTGTCTTTGACTTTTTTTGTATGACCGCTGTTGTCGGTATACTGATCATCGACGATACTATTGAAGGCGACTCCTTCTGCTATTGCTACGGCGTATCGAATAGTATTATATGTTTTCCCGGTGCCCGGAGGGCCATACAGAATTATATTTTTGGGGTAGTCAATTATTTGCGAAGAGATCTGTTTCCCTGAAGTAGTTATTGGGGATACTGTAGGATTGTTTATTATTTGTTTATTGGCCATGAAAGAAGAATACTGCTGGATTAATACGTTAAGATCATTATCGATTGATTGGTTGAAGGAACTGCCAGAATAAACACTAAATATATAAGAATCATCATACTTATGTGATGTCTTGATTGCGTGTTTTTTAAAATATTCTTTGATGGTTATGGGATTATTGAGCGACCAATTGTAAGTAGGAGGAAACGTTGCACTTACACCATATGCAAGTACTAACACGTTGACTTTTCGATAATAGAGAAGAACTGGATAAATCCCCTTTTGAATTTGTTGGCCTTTCCCCAAAAAACCAATCCAAGTAATGTCTGCCCAATTACCTTTTCCATAACTCACTTTAACTGTTAGACCTGAATAGGTGGTGGGCATGTTAGCAGTAAATGTAGTGGAGTTTCCCTTAAAAGAGAGGTGTTTAAGAGAAATGTCATCACTATTCTGAACAAAAGCTTTGATTTCGTTATAAAACATCGCAATACAGATTAAGTTACCGAGCCAGGAGGATAAATACTAGTGCAAATGCTGCTCTTATCAAGAATCAAAGTAAGCAATGAAGGGCAGGAATCCTTGTTCTTTGCGGATTACAGTGTCGGTTTACCGAAATACTCTTTCCCTGCCATCCACAGATAGTGATCCAGCTGTCTCTGGTTAAACTCAGTCAAGCCGTAATGCTTTTGAAAGGCTTTAAGAATCGTTAGATACTTCGGGTAGTTTCTGAGGTCGATAGCATCAAAGGCGTAAAACTTGTCAACGCTCTTGAAATGTAGGAGCAAATTAGCGACGTAACGATCATAAATCGAGAATTTGCCCGGCTGATGAAAGTGGCAGTACTTGGTGGCAAACGAATAGAAGTTCTTAAGCTTATCGTTGCCAAAGTCAACGGACGCCAAATCATTCACAAGCGTCGCATCACCCTCGCAAAGCCTTTTGTCGATGTCAAGGCTCTTGATATGTTTAGCAACCGGCCAGATATTCATGATGTTGGTTTTGAAGAGATCGTTTAAGGCGGTTGCCTTAATCAAGATCTGTTTCAAATCAGTATTGCTTGGATAGGTTTTAGTAAAAAGAATATCCAAAGCCGCCGAAGGAACAGAAAAGGGTTCCAGTTCTTCCCATTGCTCATTATAGGACTTCACTAGCTCTGATGAAGGCCGCGGGATGTTTAGTGTTTTCTTTTTCATCGTGTGGAGTTTGAGATAAACAAAGATAACAAAAAACCGAATTGATTCCCAATTACATTTGAATGGTTGCTGTAAGTCTTCGTCGGGGGTCGGTGTGCTCCTGCGGAATTCGGATTTCAGCGGCAGGGGAGCAGGGGGGAAGGCAGCGGTCCCGGAACGGGATGACGGCGTGTGTTTGACGACCGTTACGGGCCCGGTGAGCCGGGCCCGTAAAAGGGAGGAGTTAGCCGTCAAGCGCCTTCCCCCCTACGCGATCGGCTGAAATCCGTTATGACGCAGGAGCACACCGACCCCCGCTGGGGAGTTACAGCGACTTCTTTTCCTTTTTCTCGGTTTATTCTTGTGGGAATCATTTTAATTCGTAACATTGTCGTGTCATGTGAAATGACATTACTAATACGCCTCAAAGGCATCTCAACCCAAGCGAGATGCCTTTTTTGTATCCTTTTTGGTCGAGCGAGAGATGCCCGATCAGGTCGGGCATGACGGATGGGGAAAGCCAAGCATGACGGTTCGGTGTCGGTCGGGCATGACGTGTGTATCATTATGTGGCTCTAATACTAATATGACATTTTCTTGTACTCTTTTGCTTCCACGTAGTGGAAGAGGTAGGATTTACAAATATTTGATTATCTTTGTCTCCACTGACTTGAAACGACCATGAAAAAATTAGTAGCACTTCTCCTGTGTCTGATTGTCGTCTGTCCCGTCTGTGCCAAGAATGACACGGACAGGAACGAGTTTTCCATCACCTACGGCCAGATTACGGTGCCGCAGGCCGCCTATGTGCTGGGCGGGGTGTTCGGGTCGATGTTCTCGCTCGGGCACTTCTCGTTCGAGAATGCGCATTTCGTCGGCGGAGCGGGCGTGGAGTATGTCCACTATGTCAACGACTGGCTGGGCTTCGGCGGGGCGGTCCTGTGCGATTACATGACGGCGACGGCGGTGAACGTGGACAGCGAGGGCAAGAAGACGCCCAACGGGAAGTTCACTCTCGGGATCGTCAGCGCGATGCCGGAGGTGAAGTTCGCATGGCTGAACCGGGAGCACGTGGGCCTGTATTCCAAGCTGGCCGCGGGGGCGGGGTTCACCTTCACCAACCAGAGCGAGGATACCAAGGACAATTTCGCGTTTGCCTTCCAGGTGACGCCCATCGGCATGGACTTCGGCGGCGAGTCGTTCCGCGGGTTCGCGGAGCTGGGGCTCGGCATGCAGGGCCTTGTGAACGTGGGGATCCGCTGGCTTTTCTAGGAGCATAAAACCAAACCAAATACAACCAATCAACCAATCAATTACCAATCATGATGAAAATGAGAAAACTGTCTCAGCTGTTCGGATTGCTGGCGGCGCTTCTGCTCCTGCTTCCCGGACAGTCTTTCGCCCAGAACCTGCGCGTACAAGGTCGGGTGCTGGATGAGCTGGGAGAAGGTTTGATCGGCGCGGGTGTGGTCATACAAGGGACCAATACCGGCACGATCACCGACATGGACGGTAACTTCTCGCTGTCTGTCCCCCAGGGGGCCACGCTCGAGTTCTCGTGCGTCGGTTACAAGACCCTGGCGATCCAGGCGACGGCAAGGATGACCGTCAACATGGAACCCGACACCGATGCCCTGGACGAGTCCGTGGTCATCGCGTACGGCCAGCAGAAGAAGGTCACCATCACCGGTGCGGTTTCCGCGGTGAGCGGCGAGGGACTGATGAAGTCCCCGGTGCCGAACGTCGCGAATGCCCTGCAGGGTAACCTCCCGGGCGTGTCCGCCGTGCAGCCTTCCGGTATGCCGGGCGCCGACGAACCGGTCATCCGCATCCGTGGTGTCGGATCCCTGAACAGCGCCGAACCGCTCGTCCTCGTGGACGGCGTCGAGCGTTCCTTCTCGCAACTCGATGCCAATGAAATCGAGAGTATTTCCGTCCTGAAGGACGCGTCCGCGACCGCCGTGTTCGGTGTCCGCGGCGCGAACGGCGTCATCCTCGTGACCACCAAGCGCGGTACCACCGGAAAGGCCTCCGTGACTGCTTCCGCCAATGCCGCCGTGCAGACGATCTCGAAGTTCATCGACTTCGCCGATTCCTACACCTACGGCCAGATGTGGAACTACACCGCGATCACCGACGCCCTGCCCATGAACCAGTGGCCCGGCTCCCGGACGATCAACGACTATACCCCGTATGCCGACACCGGCATCCGGTTCTCCCAGGACGTCATGGAGCACTTCCGCACCGGCGACATGCCCCGCACGTTCCCGAGCATGGACTGGATCAAGTACATCATGAATGACGCCGCGTGGCAGGAGCAGGCCAATGTGAACGTGAACGGCGGTACCGAGCGCGTCCGCTACTTCGTGTCCGCCGGTTTCCTGAACCAGGATTCCCTGTTCAAGACCTTCACCGGCAACAAGAACGAGACCTTCAGCTTCCAGCGCCTGAACTACCGCGCGAACCTGGATATCGACGTCTCCAAGCGCAGCCAGGTGTCCATCACCCTCGGCGGCCGCATGCAGAACCGCAACACCATGGGCGGCGGTGAAGGCTTCCTGTTCCGTTACCTGCAGGGCGCGACGCCCTACGCCGGCAGCGGTATCGACGAGGAAGGCCGCCACATCATCTCCGACGAGACCATCGTCGGCCAGTTCGACCGCGACGCCCTCTCCAACTACTACAACCTCGGTTACCAGAACGAAAGCACGAACGTGCTGAACTTCGATATCCAGTACAAGCTGGACCTGGGCTTCATCACCAAGGGCCTCGACTTCAAGGTGAAGGCCTCCTACAACTCCGAGTACACCGCCCGCAAGAACCGTCAGAACGGTTTCGGTACGGGCCTGACCTATGTCGCCACGATCGTGGACGGACAGGAAGTCCTCCGCAAGCAGAACATCACCTGGCCGCTCCCGTACAACGAGTCCAAGTGGGGCAGCCGCAACTGGTACACCGAAGCGAGCTTCAACTACAACCGCAAGTTCGGCCAGCACAACTTCGGCGCCCTCCTGCTCTACAACCAGAGCAAGACATACTACCCGTGGGATTCCGACGGCAGCCTGTACCAGTCCATCCCGAAGGGCTACGTCGGCCTCGTCGGCCGTGTCACCTACGACTACGCCACGAAGTACCTCCTGGACTTCAACATCGGCCGCAACGGTTCCGAGAACTTCGCCCCCGGCAAGCGCTACGGCACCTTCCCGTCCGTGTCCATCGGCTGGATCCCGTCCATGGAACCCTGGTGGCAGCCCGTCAGCCACGTGATCAGCTACCTCAAGCTCCGCGGTTCCTACGGCATCGTCGGTAACGACAACACCAACGGCGCCCGCTTCCTGTATCTGCCCGGCGCCTGGCAGTTCTACACCGGCGCCACCACGGTGAACCCGCAGAAGCGCGGTGCCAACTTCGGTACCTCCGGCGGCTGGCTGCAGGCCGTGAAGGAACTCACCGCCGGCAACCCGAACGTGACCTGGGAGACCGCCCAGAAGATCAACGTCGGTATGGACGTCACCTTCTTCAGCAAGCTCCACGCGTATGTGGACTTCTTCTGGGAGGACCGCAAGGACATCCTCGTGTCCAACGCCAACACCCTGTCCGCCGTCACCTCGCTGCCCTCCAGCTACGTGAACCAGGGCCGCGTGAAGAACCACGGTTTCGAGGTCACCCTGAACTGGGAAGACCGCATCGGCAATGTCCACTACAACATCTCCCCGAACGTCTCCTTCGCCCGCAACAAGGTCATCGAGATGCTCGAGGTCAAGCCCATGTACGACTACCTGAGCCGCACCGGCCTCCCGGTGGGCCAGCGCTTCGGCTATGAGCTCTTCGAGTTCTACCAGCCCGGTACCGAAGAGCGCTACCAGGCCGCCTACGGCAAGCCCATGCCCGACCAGAACATCGCCCTCAAGTACGGCGACTGCGTGTATGTGGACCTGAACGACGACGGCATCATCGACCAGAACGACCAGCAGCCGATCGGCTACACCGACAACCCGGAACTCACGTTCTCCCTGAACACCGGCCTCCACTACAAGGGACTCGACTTCTCCATGCTGTGGACCGGCGCCGACCACGTGAGCCGCACCCTGAACGGCTACTTCCGCGACCAGTTCGGTTCCACCAACACCTCGGCCCTCACCCAGTGGGTCGCCGACAACTCATGGACGGAAGACAACCCGAACGCCATCCTGCCGCGTATCTCGTTCACCAACCGCGTGCACAACAACCACGATTCCCGGGCCTGGATGATCAATTCCCGGTACATCCGCCTGAAGAACGTCGAACTCGGCTACACCTTCAACAAGCCCAAGTTCATGCCGTTCTTCAACTATATCCGGATCTTCGCCTCCGGCCAGAACCTCCTGACCTTCTCCACGTTCGACGGCAACGACCCGGAAGCCCCGGGCTCCGGCCTCGACTTCGGCGTGCGCTACCCGATGACCCGCGTCGTCAACATGGGCGTGCAAGTTAACTTCTAATGCGGCATGATTATGAAACAAAAGATATCGAATGTCATCCTGGTGCTGGGCATCGCGTCCGCATTCTGCTTCTCCGCCTGTGTCGACAAGTTCGCCATCGGTGACGCCTTCCTCGAGAAGGCCCCGGGCGTGGACGTCAACATCGACACCGTGTTCACCAGCGCAGAATATACCCGCAATTTCCTGTGGAGCGCCTACGGCCAGCTCTACTGCACCTATACGTCCGGAAACATGATGAACGGCGCGCCGATCGACGTGCTTTCCGACTCCTACCACTGCTACGTCTCCTGGGGCGGCCCCAAGCAGAGCTACTATCCCGGCCTGCTGACCGAGAACGCCCAGGATACCGAAGACGGTAACTTCCAGGGCAAGTTCTCCTACTCCACCAAGGGTGGCCTGGATTCAGACGCCGGCGGCCGCGTCTCCATCTACGAGACCGTGCGCAAATGCTGGCAGCTCATCGAGAACATCGAGCGCGTGCCCGACATGTCCGACAACGAGAAGAGCCGTCTCCGCGGCGAGGCCTACACCATCATGGCCAGCCGGTACTATGACGCGTTCCGCAACTTCGGCGGCCTCTGCCTTGCCCGCAAGGCCTATGGCGTGGGCGAGAACCACACCTCCGGCCGCGCGACGGCCATGGAGACCGTCGAGTTCATCGACTCCCTGATCGTATGCGCGATCAACGAGCCCGGCTTCATCTGGAACATCCCCGATGCCGACCAGGGCCAGTGGTCCGGCCGCCTCACCCGCGCCTCCGCCCGCGCCCTGCGCGCCAAGGTGTGGATGTTCGCCGCCTCCCCGCTGTTCAACAGCCCCCAGCCGTACATGGAGTACACCCCCGACAAGGTGACCGAGTTCACCAACATCGAGCACGTGTGGTTCGGCAAGGAGGATCCCACCCTGTGGAACCGCTGCCTCCAGTACTGCAACGACTTCTTCAATGACAACGCCGCGAACGGCAACTACTACCAGCTGATCCAGCCCGCGACGCAGAACGAAGCCGGCTACCGCACGGCCTACCGCCGCGCCTACCGCTACCGCAACGACGCGACCAACCACGAGAAGCTGTTCGACGCCCACCCGACCCTCACCCTGTCCGACGGCGGCTGGGGCTGGGGCTGGAGAGGCTTCGCCCTCGACTGCCTCCGCCAGGGCGGCGCCGTGCCGACCAACGAGCTGATGGAGTGCTTCGGCATGGCCGACGGCCGCAACTTCCCGTATGAGAACATCTACGGCCCCGGCAACAACCCGGACGGAATCGACATGTTCGCCGACCGCGACCCGCGCCTGTACGAGACCATCGTCGTGCCGCGCCAGAACCTGCCCGCCGGCTTCGACTACGCCGGTTTCTCCTACATGGACAACTGGGTGGGCGGCGCCTTCAGCTACAACAGCAACTTCAACAACGCCGACGACGTGGCCTCCGGCTACTGCAAGTTCAAGTGGCTGCTCGACTATTTCGGCGGTTCCCGGTATGACGACGAGTACATCGGCGTCGCCTACACCCGCCTGGCCGAGATGTACCTCATCCGCGCCGAGGCGAAGGCCGAGACCGGCGACCTCCGGGGCGCGCTGGACGACCTCCATGTCGTCCGCAGCCGCGTCGGCCTGGGCCGCCTGGAGCAGATGAACCCGAGCCTGAACCTGACCACTAACAAGGAGAACCTCATCAACGAGATCCTCCGCGAGCGCAACTGCGAGATCGGCGCCGAGTGCGGCGACCGTCTCTACGACATGATCCGCCGCAAGCGTCAGGACCTCTTCACCAAGCCGCTCCACGAGATCCGCATCTACCGCCTCGACGAGAATGGCAACCGCCTGACCGACGGCGACCAGACCTACAAGGAAGGCACCCCGTGGCCCAAGTTCGAGTATGAGAAGCCCCAGATCGTCAACGGCGCCCGCCGCTGGTGGGAGCCCGGCTACTGGACGAACAAGTGGTATCTGGACCCGGTGTCCCGTATCGAAGTGCAGAAGGGGTATGGCCTCACGCAGAACCCTGGTTGGTAATCCATTCAAATGCATACGATTATGAAATTACGCAATATACTTATAATCAGCCTGTTGGGATTCTGCGCGGCTCCATTTGCCGCCCAAGCCCAGATCGCGCTGCCCGACAAGAAGGCGCAGACGGTGGATTTGGGCTACGGCGTCGAGCAGTCGGAATTCCTCACGACGGCGGCGACCTACACCATCACCGCCGAAGAGCTGCGCCGCACCTCGGCCATCAGCCTCGCCGACGCGCTCTATGGCAAGCTCCTCGGCCTGACCGCCCTGCAGAACACCGGTTTCAAGGGTGAGGAAGGCCGCGGCGCGAGCTTCAACATCCGCGGCGCCCAGACCACCGGCGAGACCGCCATCCTCATTCTGGTGGACGGCCAGGAGCGGCCGATCGACCGCCTCTCCGTGGAAGAAGTGGAGAGCGTGACGGTCCTCCGCGATGCCGCCGCCGTGGCCCTGTACGGCCATGAGGGCGTCAACGGCGTCCTCCTCGTGAAGACCAAGCGCGGCGTCGCCGACAGCGGTTTCCACATCAAGGCCGGCGCCTCCCGCAAGATCCAGTTCGATCCCCAGATGGCGGACATGGTCGACGCGTACGACTATGCCAACGCCTTGAACACCGCCCGCATGAACGACGGCATCGGCGCGGCCTACTCGGCCTCCGAGCTGCAGAAGTTCCAGGACGGCAGCGATCCCTACGTCTATCCGAACGTCAACTGGAAGAACGAAGTGTTCAAGAACACGGCCAGCGAGACGAACGCGTTCGTGTCCATGTACGGCGGTTCCGAGAAGGTGGAATACTACACCCAGCTCGACTACACCGACGCCAGCGGCCTGTACAAGAACCCGGACCAGGGCGACTGGAACTCCCAGCTCCGCTACTCCAAGGCGAACATCCGCACCAACGTGGACTTCCAGGTGACGAGCACGACCAAGGTCCGCACGAACATCTTCGCCCTGTTCATGGAGACCAACGGCGTTCCGAGCGTGAACTCCAACGACGCCTGGTGGCATCTGTACAAGGTGCCGGCCCTCGCGTTCCCGATCAAGACCCTGGGCGGCGTCTGGGGCGGCAGCCAGACCTACGGCGACTTCAACCTCGTCGCCAAGGCCACCGGCACCGGCTTCACCAAGACCCACCAGCGCCAGATCTGGGCCGACCTGACCCTCATCCAGGACCTCGACTTCATCCTCCCGGGCCTGCAGTTCTATGCCGGCGGCGCCTACGACAACGCCTCCAACACCATCGAGAACCGCAGGAAGGGCTACCAGTACGGCTGGAACTGGTATGACGCGAACAACGTCATGCAGGAGACCGTGATGGGTACGGTGGAGGACAAGCTCGTGTTCAACTACTATGTGGATTCCCAGTGGCGCGTGGGTACGCTGAACACCGGCCTCAAGTATGCGGCCGAGTTCCAGAGCGGCGACCACTTCTCCGCCAACGCGGGCTACAACATGAAGAGCGAGGTCCGCGACGGCCAGAGCAACACCTGGTACCGCGCCAACTGGACCCTCGCCACGCACTATGACCACGCCGACTGGTTCATGTGGGATCTCGTCCTCGCCGCGAACGGTTCCAACCGTTCCTACCCGGCGAAATGGGCCTTCTCCCCGACCACGGCCATCGGTGTCATCTATGCCAACAACCCGGACGGCGTCCTGAACTACGGTAAGCTCCGCGTCTCCGCCGGTATCCAGCATACGGACTATGTTCCCGCGAACGGCCTGTGGCTCGACCGCTGGAGCAACTCCCACGGCCAGTTCTGGTACGGCACCAATTTCGCCAGCTCCTGGGGCGCTTTCCTGACCCAGTTCCCGACCTCCGACTTCCGGCAGGAAGCGGCCTACAAGGCCAATGTCGGTACGGACCTCCGGATCGCGAACAGCCTCGACTTCACCGTCGACGCGTTCTACCAGCAGCGCCGGAACATCCTCGTGAGCGCAGGCTCCCTGAACTCCGACGTCGTGGGTATCCAGTCCTCCTATGACGACAAGGGCCGCGTGGCCAGCTACGGCGTGGAAGCCGGCCTGCGCTACGCGAAGACCTTCGCCGGCGGCTTCAGCCTGTTCGGCGGCGCGAATGCGTCCTTCGTCAAGAGCCAGGTCCTCGAGTGGATCGAGACCCCGGCCTATCCGAACCTCTCCGTCATCGGCACGCCCGCCGACGCCGCGCGCGGCCTCGTCTCCCTCGGCTTCTTCCAGAACCAGGCGGAGATCGAGTCCAGCCCGCTGCAGGAGTTCGGCCAGGTCAAGGTCGGTGACATCAAATACCAGGATGTCAACAACGACGGCGTCATCAACGAGAACGACGTGGTCGCGATGGATTGGGGCCAGTCCTTCCCGGCCCTCAACTTCGGCTTCAACCTGGGCTTCGAGTTCAAGGGCTTCGGCATGAACGCGTACTTCCAGGGCGCCGCCCTCCAGACCAAGAACCTCATGTATGTGGATGGTGTCTGGGGCGCCCTTTCCGACAACCGGAATCTTTCCCGGGAGTATTACGCGAACTGCTTCGATATCGCCGGCACCGCCGCCCGGTATCCGCGCCTGTCCACGACGAACGTGGCCAACAACGCCCAGGCTTCCACCACCTGGTTCCGGACCGTCCAGTGGCTCAAGCTGCGCGACTGCGAGGTCTACTACCGGCTTCCCGCCTCGCTGCTGAGCCGCGTGAAGATCTCGGACGCCAAGCTGTTCGTCCAGGGCCAGAACCTGCTCTCCTTCGATAATGTCCCTGCCATGGATGCCGAGAACCTGAACACGGGCTATCCCGTGATGAAGGCGGTGACCATGGGCCTTTCTGTGATCTTCTAAACGGAACGCATTATGAAACTTGATAGAATCTGCTTATTCATTCTCGCCTGCCTGATCCCGGCCGCGTGCGTGGACCTCAACTACAGTGAGGAGAACACCCGCGACGAGGAATGGACCTACGAGTATTTCGAGAATGGTATCAAGAACATGGTATTCGACGTTTATGCGCAGGTGTACAACAACGAGTTCGAGTCCAACAGCGCCTACTTCCTCGCCGGCGCGACCGACGAGGCCCAGTACGCCCTGGAGACCGGCGCCGTGAACAACTACGTGAACGGCGGCTGGAGCGCGGCCAATCCGTACTCCCGGACCTGGTCCAAGTGCTACACCGCCATCGCCGACGCCAACATGTTCCTGGAGAAACTCGCCCAGGCGGACATCTCCTCCTGGCAGTACAACCCGGATTACCGCAACTGGGTCCAGCAGCTGGAACTCTTCCCGTATGAGGTCCGCTTCCTGAGAGCCTACTTCTACTTCGAGCTGTTCCGCTCCTACGGCGACGTTCCGCTCGTGACCACCACCCTCACCAACGCCGAGGCCAACACCATCACCCGGACCCCGGCCGACGAGATCGTGAAGTTCATCGTGGAGGAGATCGACGAGATCGCCCCGTACCTGCCGGTTTCCTATGTCACGGAAGTGAACAGCGAAGTCGGCCGTGCGACCCGCGGCGCCGCCCTCGCCCTGAAGGCCCGCACGCTGCTCTATGCGGCGTCCCCGCTCTTCAACCCGACGAACGACCGGAGCCGGTGGGCTGCGGCCGCCGAGGCCTGCAAGGTCATCCTGGACAATGCCGCCACCTGGGGCCTGAAGCTCAGCGCCTACGGTTCCCTGTGGGGCCACGACGCGTTCTACAATCCGGAGCTCATCTTCGGCCTGGGCCGCGGCGAATTCAACTCCTTCGAGATGGCCAACTACCCGGTGGGCGTCGAGAACGGCTCTTCCGGTAACTGCCCGACGCAGACCCTCGTGGACCAGTACGAGTTCCAGGAGGGCGGCCAGACCTTCGGCGAGCGCTATCCCGGCTCCATCGACCTCAATGCGGGCGATCCGTATGAGGGCCTGGATCCGCGCTTCGCGCTCACGGTCGTCAAGAACGGCGACGAGTGGCCGACCAACGGTTCCCAGAAGAAGGCGATCGAGACCTTCAACGGCGGCTTCAACGCCTCCCCGAAGTACGGCGCCACCCCGACGGGCTACTACCTCAAGAAGTATGTGGACGGCGCCTGCGTGACGACGGCCGACAACCAGACCACGCGCCGCCACACCTGGATCCTCTTCCGCCTGGGTGAGATCTACCTGGACTATGCCGAGGCCGTGTTCAACGCCACCGGCAGCGCCAAGGACGCCACCTTCGGCATGACCGCGAACGAGGCCATCAACAAGCTCCGCAACCGGCCGGACATCCAGATGCCGGAGTTCACCGAGGACGGCGAAGCCTGGGTCGCGCGCTACGAGCGCGAGCGCATGGTGGAGCTGGCCTTCGAGAACCACCGCTTCTGGGACGTCCGCCGCTGGAAGAAGGGCCCGCAGTATTTCCGGACCATCCAGGTCGCGAACATCAGCGCCGGCCTCCAGCTCACCCGCACCACCGTCAGCCGCCAGTGGGACGATAAGTACTACTTCTATCCCATCCCGCAGTCTGAACTGAAGAAGAACCCCAACCTCACGCAAAATGCAGGGTGGTAGTCAATCGCTAAAAGGAGTTCAATTATGAAGAAGATATTCAATCATATCGGAATGGTGCTGTCCGTCGCCCTCCTGGGCCTCGCCGCAGCATGTACTCCCAAGGAAATCAACGAGCTGGACGCCGCCGGCCTGAGCGTCAAGGTGTTCTTCCCGACGAAAGTCGTCGCCGGCCAGCCGATGACCGTCAACGGCACCGGCATGGCGGACGTCCGAGAGGTCGTCTTCCCCGGCGGGGTCTCCGTTTCCAACATCAAGCATGTCGGCAACGGCATGATCCGCCTGACCGCGCCCGCGGGCATCGTCTCCACCGGCGGCAAGCTTGTCGTCCGCACCTCGGATGACGAAGCGGAGTCCAAGGAGGACTTGACCGTCGGCAACACGGTCGTCTCCGGTTTCTCCAAGATGGACGGCGAAGAGCTCACCGGCGGTGAGCAGTTGACCGTCTTCGGTACGGACCTCGAGTTCATCTGCCGCGCCGAGCTGTTCGACACGGACGGCAATCCGCTCATCCTCGAGGACGAAGTCTTCTACCGCAAGGGCACGAGTTCCGTCATCCTGAACATCCCGGAGAAGATCCTCGACGGGACCTGGATCGGCAAGCTCTTCACCTATGACGGGAAGGAGATCAATCTGCCTGAGTTGAATTACAAGCGCGGTGGCGGCGGTCACTGGGAGACGGTCAAGAATGTCGTCTGGCAGAACGACGGTTCCGTCGGCGAAGCCAACTGGAACGGCATCTACCGCTTCTGCCTGGAAGGCCGCGACCTGAACCCGGCCGGCAAGGAATGCGTCTACGAGTTCCCGGCCGACATCTGGGAGCGTCTCCAGACCGAGACCTTCTATGTGACGGTGTCCGGCGCGAATCCGCAGATCCGCGTGACCACCGGCTGGTGGAGCAAGACCTGGACCGGCGCTGACATCCAGCCCGGCAACGACCTGCTCGCCGACAACGGAGACGGCACCTGGACTCTGACGGTGGATCTCACCGGCGATCCGGAATTCATCGGCCTGCTGTACGAGCAGCACCTGCTGTTCACCGGCAGCGGCTTCGCCGTGCAGGAGATCTACTTCAACGAGGAGCAGTGGGTCGATGGCGGCGGTCACTCCGAAATCGTCGAGGATGTCGTCTGGCAGAACGACGGTTCCGTCGGCGAAGCCAACTGGAACGGCATCTACCGCTTCTGCCTGGAAGGCCGCGACCTGAACCCGGCCGGCAAGGAATGCGTCTACGAGTTCCCGGCCGACATCTGGGAGCGTCTCCAGACCGAGACCTTCTATGTGACGGTGTCCGGCGCGAATCCGCAGATCCGCGTGACCACCGGCTGGTGGAGCAAGACCTGGACCGGCGCTGACATCCAGCCCGGCAACGACCTGCTCGCCGACAACGGAGACGGCACCTGGACCTTGACGGTGGATCTCACCAGCGATCCGGAGCTCGTCGGCCTGCTGTACGAGCAGCACCTGCTGTTCACCGGCAGCGGCTACGCTGTGCAGAAGATCTTCTTCTATAAGGAGATCTGGGTGGACGACGGTGGCGACGACGGCCCGAAACAGGTTGTCTTCTGGGAGAATCCGGGCGCCGGCGGCGTGAGCTGGAACGGCACCTACCGCTTCGGCCTGGAAGGGAACGACGGCAACAACGAATGTATCGCCACGTTCCCGGAGGATATTTGGAACAAGATCAAGTCCGGTCCGTTCTATATCGAGCTGACCCCGAACGCCGACTGGTTCAACGTCCGCGTGACCAACGGATGGTGGGACACCAGCTGGAATGTCGGGGACGTCGGCGCCAACAGCGAACGGATGATCGACAACGGCGACGGAACGTATCACATCGAGATCGACATCTCCGGTGATGCGGATTTCCTGGGCACGGTGGACCAGAAGCACATTCTCTTCACCGGCGAGGGTTACACGCCGACCAAACTCTATTTCCAGTAGCCATTCCCTGCCTGCATGCATGAGGAAGGCCGGTCCCCGATAGGACCGGCCTTCTTTTTTATTGCTTATGACAGAACTATTTATTATCTTTACACCACTTTAGGTAGATAATACAATAACCAATCCAAGATATGCGTAAATTCCTGACCTTCTGCCTGGCTGCTTCGGCGGCCCTCCTGCTGGCGAAGCCGGCTCCGGCCCAGACCCTGACCATGAACGACCTCGGCTACTTCGAGGCGCGGGGGACGAACGTGCTCGTGTACAACAACCAGTACAACGGCGGTTTCTATGATGAGAAGTTCGCAGGCCTGGAGATCATCCAGCGCGGCGAGCGCCTCGCCACCGGCGGCGGCATCCGCCTGATGAACACCCCGGAACAGTGGGACATCTTCGGGACGGTGTCCGACCGGATCGTGGACCGCGAAGGCAACTTCGTCCAGGTTACGCTCACCCACGCGGACTACGATTTCGCGGCCAAGCTCCGGGTGACGCCGAAGGACGGCGGCTGCCTGGTGCAGGTGATCCTGGACAAGCCCGTTCCGGAGGCCCTCGTGGGCAAGGCGGGCCTGAACCTGGAATTCTTCCCGGCTTCCTACTTCGGCAAGAACTACCTGGTGGACGGTCTTGCACGCATCCTTCCCAAGTATCCGATGCATGACACGGAGGTCCATCCGGTGTCGGAGAAGATTCCGCAGTACTTCGGCGAGAGCACCTTCGACGACCGCGGCCGCGGCGACTTCCTCGTGGCGAAGCCCATGTCCGTCGGCCACCAGATCGTGCTGGCCCCGGAGGACGAGGCGCTTCGCGTGGGTGTGAAGTCCGATACCGAAATCGGCATCTACGACGGCCGTCATCTCGCGCAGAACGGCATGTTCGTGCTGCGTTCGCTCCTGCCCGGCGGCAAGACCGGCAAGGTCGTGGAGTGGTACCTGGAGCCCAGCGTGTCCAACACCTGGATCCGCCCGGCGAACATCGGCTTCTCCCAGGTGGGTTATTCTCCCGCCCAGAAGAAGGTGGCCGTGGCCGAGCTCGACCGCAACGACGTCCCGGCCCCCGAGGCCCGCATCCTGAAGGTGAATCCGGACGGCACCAAGACCACGGCGATGACCGTTCCCGCCAAGGTCTGGGGCGTCTACCGCCACCGTTACAACTACGTGCAGATCGATTTCTCCGACGTCCGCGAACCCGGCCTGTACTGCATCGACTACCAGGGTGTGGTGACGAACGCCTTCCCGATCGACGTGGACATCTACAGCGACAAGTGGCATCCGACGATGGACGTTTCCCTGGTCGTGAACATGGACCACATGGAGGTGAACGAGGCCTACCGGATCTGGCACGGCCGCGCGAACATGGACGACGCCCTGCAGGCCCCGGCCAATGTCCGCCTGCACGACGGCTATTTCCAGGGGGACGAGACGAACGACAAGTACCAGCCCCTGGAGCACATCCCCGGCCTCGCCGTGGGCGGCTGGTATGACGCCGGCGACTTCGACATCCAGGCCAACTCCGTGCTGAACACCACGCAGGACCTCGCCTACATCTGGCGCGAGTTCAAGCCGATGCGCGACCAGACCCTCATCGACCAGAAGACCCAGTATGCCGACATCCACGTCCCGGACGGCGTTCCGGACAATGTGGAGCTGATCATGCACGGCACCCTGAACATCAACGCCCAGGTGGAGAACATCGGCTTCGTGGCGCAGGTCATCGGCCAGCCGGACATGCATCACTACCACCACCTCGGCGATGCGATGACGCTCACCGACGGCAAGGTCTACGACCCGACGCTCAAGCCCTACGAGGTGCGCGGCGACCGTTCCGGCACCCTGGACGACCGTTTCGTGTTCACGAGCCGTTTCAGCGCCGCGGGCGTGATGCAGGACATCGTCTCCCTGGCGGCGGCTTATCCGGCCCTCAAGGACTACTATCCGGAGGAGGCCGAGCGCTCCCTGAAGAATGCCAAGATGCTGTGGGAAAAGCATTTTGACGCCGCCGATCCGGCCAAGAACCCGGTCCAGGGCCGCTGGGGCGGCTTCGGCGGGGACCCGCGCCTGAACGCCGCCATCGAGCTGTGGATCGCCACCGGCGACAAGAAGTACAAGGACTTCCTCGTCCCGATCGTGGAGAAGCAGCTGGACGCCAAGCCCACCGGCCCGCGTGACACCGGCAACGTGCAGAACGGCATGTTCTCCACCCAGTACACCGGCGGTCCGAACCTCACCGCGGCCCTCAAGATCTATCCGTACATGGACAAGAAGTTCCAGGCCAAGGTCCGGGCCCTCGTGCCCGCCTACGTGGAGGTCATCACCCGCGGCGGCCAGGACAACCCGTATGGGGTGTCCATCGGCGGCGCCAGCTGGGCCGGCAACGCCTCCATCATCAACGGCGCCTACAACTGCTACCGCATCTGGAAGTACTTCCCGGACCTGATCGATCCGGAGTATGTCCTCGCCGGCCTCAACTTCCTCTTCGGCTGCCATCCGTACAGCAACGTCTCCTTCGTGACCTCCGTGGGCGTGAACACGAAGAAGGTCGCTTACAACAACAACCGCGCGGACTACTCCGTCATCCCCGGCGGTATCGTCCCGGGCCTGCTGGTGAAGGAGGATTTCTTCGAGAACAAGGACGACTATCCGTTCCACTGGGGTGAGAACGAGAGCTGCATCAACACCGCTCCCCAGTACATCCTCCTCTGCCTTGCCGCCGACGAGGTGGTGAAGGCGATGAACAAGTAGGGGAGAGATGCGTCTACCGGTTCTCCCGTCGCTGTTCCTGCTCTGTGGCGGCCTGCTGCTGGCCGGCTGCGGGTACCGTGCGCCGATGCACGCGTCGTATGTGCCCGAGGTGCGTGATTCTTCACGCTACTCGGGCGTACGGCCGGAGTATCAGGAGCTGGCCGCCCTCATGGAAAAGGACGTGGACATGCGGCCCACGCAGGGCAACACCGTGACCCTCATCGCTGATGGGGCGGAGAACTGGGAACTGCTCAAGGACGAGTTCCGGAAGGCGGAGAAGGCCATCTACGTGGAGCCTTACCGCTTCCGGCTGGACACTTGCGGTACCGTGCTGGCGGGAATCCTGGCGGCGCGGGCGGCCGAGGGGCTCGACGTCCGGATCATCCTGGACAAGTCGGCCAATACCCAGGAGGACCGGGATGCGCTGAAGGGGCTCCGGTCCCTGGGCGCGCAGGTGAGCATCTTCCACCAGCCGGCGTTCTTCCTGGACCACCATTTCCCGAGCCTGGCGACGCACCGGGACCACCGGAAGCTCACGCTCCTGGACGGGAAGACCGCCCTCGTGGGCAGCCGCAACATCCAGGACAAGTACTTCTTCGACTGGCACGACGTGGACATCCGGGTCACCGGCCCCGTCGTGGCCGACCTGACCCGGGCTTTCCGGCGGCAGCAGCGGCTGGTGGCCCCCCGGGCCGAGGACCCGTACGTGGCCCCGGACCTGGCCGCGGCCGCCCGGGCGGACACGGTCCCGGGGAAACCGCAGTATTTCGACGTGACGATGCAGGTCGTCCCGGAGACGCCGGCCGACCAGAAACTCCCCATCCGGAACGGCCTCGAATGGGCCATCCGGCATGCCAAGGACTATTTCTGGTTCTACAATCCGTACTCTCCGCCGCCGGAGACCACCATCCAGGCCCTGCAGGAGGCGGGGCGCCGCGGCGTGGACGTCCGCTGGATCGTGCCGGGCATCAATGACGTGGGCCCGGAGAAGGGCATGGCGGAATCCATGTATGACGGCCTCCTGGCCGCCGGCGTCCGCATCTACGAGTGGCAGGAGCACACGATGCACGCCAAGCAGTACCTGAGCGACGACTATCTCGTGATCATCGGATCGGCCAACCTGGACAACCTGAGCCTCTTCCTCAACTACGAGATTGGTCACCTTCCTCTATGACGAACGGATCTGCCGGAGATATGCGGAGATCTTCCTCTCCGACCTCCAGGAGCATTGCGTCGAAATCAAGCCCGGAGAGGTCCAGAAGTGGTCCATCTTCCGTCGGATGCGCAACTGGTTCATCCGCATCCTGGGCGGCGCGATGGGGTAGTTGACCGGATGAATCCACAGAAAAATCCTATCTTTGCAAATCGCAACCCATTGACATCAATGATTGATACGCTATGAATAAACTCAAGCTTTTCCTTCTCGGGGCGCTGGCCCTTCTGGGTACGGGCGCCCTTGCCCAGAACCCGCTCTCGGAGGCGGTCGCCTCCGGAAACAAGGTCTATTTCGAGATCATCAATGACGCCGAACATCCCATTCCGGAAGACGAGATCGAGGATGTGACGCGCGAACTCATCAACGCCGGCGCCTGGAAACAAGTCTCCGAGCCGGAGGAGGCCGATTTCATCATGCAGGTCATGGCCAAGAAGCGGGTGGTCTTCAACAGCCCCCGCACCTGGCTTACGCCGTCCATCCTGGACCTGAACGGCCATGTGCTCTGGGAGGCGAAAACCCAGCAGGCCGACGCCACGATGTTCAACGGCTACAAGGCCACGAACACCTGCATCAAGAAAGTGATCGAAAAGAGCTTCCAGGAAGACCTATTCAAGAAGGCGGGAAGGTAAT
>Ga0247611_10000927_pt1 | contig 55762 bp, 39 predicted proteins | sample 177DNAGHGhighgp2_FD_192422 | JGI IMG/M metagenome (GOLD analysis project Ga0247611, IMG submission 192422) | Sheep rumen microbial communities from Palmerston North, Manawatu-Wanganui, New Zealand - 1770 DNA GHGhigh gp2 | ecosystem: Host-associated > Mammals > Digestive system > Stomach > Rumen... | reverse complement strand
GCCAGTCGTCGCTGACGAACTGGGCCAGTTCACTGTTCACACAGAAAGTATCCTCCATCGGCAGGCGGGCCTCCACCCGGTGCTTCACGAGGTTCCACCTGAGGTAGATGTGGTCGCTGAGAAAGCCTTTGATGTCCTCGACCGTGGCATACACCTCACGCCAGTTTGGCTTGTGCACCTTCGGCTCGCCGCCCTCCCCCTCGGCGGCAGCCTTCTGCTTGCGCTTCTTCTTTGGTTTCTCTTCGTCCATAATGATAAAGATTACATTCGCCTGCAAAGATACAACATCATTTCAATTTACACTACCTACGCACTACCTACGGAGAGTACCTACGGATTGACAAGCAATTAACGGAAAGAAATAGCGGTTAATAAACCTTAAATAGACGACTCAACTTGCTCCTGTATCCGGCTCGGCATGACCTACCTGGGCGAGGACGCCTGCCGAATACAGGGTCCTCTTCACACAGGATATGTGACCGAGACACCTATACCCTATCTTGGCGGTGGCTATGCCTTGTCGATAATGACGGTGGGGGTGTCGTGGTAGCGACCGACGACCAGGAGGGTCTTCTGGGTCTGATAACGGTAGAGACCGGAAAGGGTGGAAACGATCAGCTCATAGCTGCGGCCTATCTCCAACTGGTCGGGGATGAGCAGCTGAGACGGTCGACATCGTAGACCATCACGCAATTCATCCGAGGCCACAGCTGCTCTACCAACTGGGTGCCGATGCGCTGGGACTCCATGACCTCACGGATCTCGTTAGCGCATTCCGGTTCGTCCATCGCTATAATTGTTTCTCCTTCAGCAGTTGCGGTGTGTCGATATCCACTTCATAGGGCTCCACTGAGCCTTTTATATTATAGGTGAGCGTTGCACTGTCGCCTCTCACATCCAGCGAGCACAGGGCACCCTCTATCAGCGGGAAGCAACTGTTGCTGCCGACAGGGAAGCCACAACAGACGGGAATATCATAGTTATGGAGATGGGCTATGAGCATCTGCTCCACGCTGCCATACTGAAGGTCGTACCTGACGGAGTTGAAGGTGCCGAAGATGATGCCCTTCACGTTCTCGAAATTCAGTTTGAGCGACAGGGAATAGAACAGGCGGTCGATGCTGTGCAACGACTCCTCGACCTCTTCGATAAAGAGAATGACATTCTGTTTGGACAGCAGATGGAACCGCGATCCTGCGATGGCAGAGATACTTGAGAGGTTGCCTCCGATAAGGATGCCCTCCGCATGACCGATGCGGTTATAGGGGTTGGCGGGTATCCTATATTGCGGCAATGTGCCGAAGAGGATGTTACGGGTGATACTCGTGGCAGGTTCCTGACTGCTTGCGATCTGGAAGGCCATGGGGCCGTGGATGCTCATCACATTGGCGCCGGCAATGGCATAGAGCAGGATGGCGATGTCGCCGTGGCCGATGATCCACTTTGGGTGCTGCTGGAACTTTTCGGCGGGAATACGGTTCAGCAGATGGATGGATCCGTAGCCGCCGCGCGAACAGACGACAGCCTTGATCGTGTCATCATCAAGCGCCCATATCAGGTCGGCAGCCCGTTCGTCGGCTGTTCCGGCATAGGCATTGACGTTCAGGTTGTTGGTGTGTGGACCAATGATAGGTTGCAGACCCCAGCTCCTGATCGTGTCTGCTGCCTGTTGCAGGGCCTCTTGCGGCACCCAATAGGCGGGCGACACAAGTGCAACCTTGTCACCTTCCTTCAGATAAGATGGTTGAATCATCTTTTTACCTTGGTACATTTATGCTTTTTCTGGTTTTGAGGCACAAAGGTACCAATTTTCTGCAAATTAAGGAAGGATTATCTGTTCGAACCTGCAATTATTGATTATTTTGCCATCATTTTTGCATATTCTGCAACTCTGATTGCAGATTCTGTAACTCGTTAGTCTGATTTCTCATCCATGTCGTGACATTCTGATCCTCGAACTGTCTGAAGACAGCAGAGAAAGTTCGGTAGCTCTTGAAGCCACTCTCAACGGCCAACTGCTGGGCAGTGACAGTCTGTCCGGCACTGACGGCCTTACGGTAAAGCTGCTCGAAGTGGGCGATGCGGTGACGGTTGATGTAGGCATTATAGGTGGTGCCCTGCTGGGAGAAATATTGGCTGAGATAGGTGCGGTTGGTGCCGATGGCTTCGGCCAGCTGGCTCAGCGTCAGGTCGTGCTGCAGATAGAGCTTAGATTTCTCACAGCACCGCTCGAGCAGCGGACCGAAATTGGAGGGAATGGCCCCATGGATATCGTCGGCCTCGGTCTGAATGGCAGCATCATTATCCTTGATTTCCAGTTTCTGAAGCGTCTCCACACGCCAGAGGAGGAATGCGATGATGACAAGCGTAATCAGCTGCGACAGATACTCCCTCGACAACTCTCCTGCGTTTGAGGTATAGGCTTCATAGACGAAGAAAAGAAAGACGACGAACAGCAGGCTCTGCCACACTTCCTTATGTTCCAGATCGGCATAGTTATCGTGGAGCCACCGGCCATACTGCATCACTGCAAAGGCATAATAAATGACAAAAACAAACATGACTGCAAACTGCCAGTAATGCATCATGTCGAGACCATAGAATGCGTCGTGCTGAATTATTCCCACGACAGCAAACCCGATGACCGGCAACAGAATGGCGATCCAGGGCCATATCCTGCGCTGACGGTCCTGCAACAGGCGCAGCAGCAATGCCATGACGAGCGGCACAATCGTGATATGGTCGAGCGAAATGACACAGATATTACGCACGAGTCTGTCGTCAGTCAGCCAATAGACACCAAGCACATACCACCAAATATGGCTCATGGCCGACGCCATAAAAAAAGCACCTGTCCACAGGCGCAGCACCTTCGGGGGAGTGACCGCAGGGTCAATGGCATTGCTACGCCTCAGCCACAGATAGACGGCAGCCACCAAGGCTAGCATGGTAATGCCGCCATAAAACATAAGAAACAGATAATCCTGTAAGCTCTGATATCCGTACATTTATAACAAGAAAGTCAAATACTAAAATTCGAACATTTTACTTCATTGTATATTCAGGATGGCGTCGCGGCACTGCTCCATGAGCCAACGGGGGGTGCTAGTAGCCCCGCAGATGCCTACGGTATGGATGCCTTCAAGCCACTCGGGGAGTATCTCCTGAGGATCCTCGATGAGATGGGTGTTGGAGTTGACGCGCAGACACTCGTTGAAAAGCACCTTGCCGTTGCTGCTCTTCCGCCCACAGACGAAGAGAATCAGGTCGTGCTTCGTGGCAAACTGCGAGATGTTAGGCATACGGTTGGCCACATTACGACAGATGGTGTCGAAGCTCTTGAAAGTGGCTTCCCTGGCAATGTGAGACTGGATGTAGTCGATGATGCGGTGAAACTCGTCGAGCGACTTCGTGGTCTGGCTGTAGAGGTAGATGTCGCGCGAGAAGTCGAGTTTCGTCACCTCGTCGAAACTCTCGATCACAATGGCTGTGGACTGCGTCTGACCTACAAGGCCAAGCACCTCGGCATGGCCTTTCTTTCCGAAGATGACAATCTGTCCCTCGCCTGCCTCATACTGTGTCTTGATGCGCTTCTGCAACTGAAGCACCACGGGACAGGTGGCATCGATGATCTCGATGTTGTTACGACGGGCGAGTTCATAGGTCTCGGGGGGCTCGCCATGTGCACGCAGCAACACCTTGACATCGTGGAGTTCACGCATCTCGTCGTGATTGATGGTGATAAGTCCCATCTCACGAAGACGCTCACACTCCATGCCGTTATGAACGATATCGCCAAGGCAGTAGAGGGTCTTGCCCTGAGCAAGCTCTTCCTCGGCTTTCTTGATGGCAGTCGTCACGCCGAAGCAGAAGCCACTGCCTTCATCTATTTCTATTTGAATCATTGAAATTTTATCATTGAACATTGACCATTGACCATTGACCATTATTTTTTTAGTAGGGCGAAGTATTCGTCGAGGAGGTCTTGGGCTGCAACGAAACTCGTCTTCTGGCCCTGGAGGACGGTCTGCTCTGCCGGCTGCAGCTGGGCCTTGATCAGGGGGTTATTGTAGAAATTAAGCCGCAGGTGCTCGTTGATGCTCTCATACATCCAGTATTTCGACTGTTCGTTGCGGCGATAGTCGAAGTAGCCGTTGGCCTTCACGAAGTCTACATACTGGTAGATCATATCCCAGATCTCCTTGACACCCGTGCCGTAGAAGCCTGAATAGCAGAGCACCTTCGGACTCCACCCACTCTCGGGCATCGGGAAGAAATGGAGAGCATTGCGGAAATTGGTGGCGGCCATCTGACAACGGTCCACATTGTCGCCGTCGCACTTGTTGATGACGATACCATCGGAGATCTCCATAATGCCGCGCTTGATGCCCTGCAGCTCGTCACCCGTACCAGCCACCTGGATGAGCAGGAAGAAGTCGACCATCGAGTGACAGGCGGTCTCGCTCTGTCCGACACCGACGGTCTCGACGAAGATCTTGTCGAAGCCAGCAGCCTCACAGAGGATGATGGTCTCACGCGTCTTACGGGCCACACCGCCGAGGGAACCTGCCGACGGACTAGGACGGATGAAGGAGTCAGGATGCTGGGCGAGTTTCTCCATGCGCGTCTTGTCGCCGAGGATAGAGCCCTTGGTGCGCTCGCTGGAGGGGTCGATGGCCAGCACAGCCAGACGGCCGCCCTTCTCACGGAGCACATGCATGCCGAACTCATCGATGCTGGTAGACTTGCCGGCTCCCGGCACACCACTGATACCTACACGCACACTGTTGCCGCTATAGGGCAGACACTTGTTGATCACCTCCTGTGCCTTCGCCTGATGGTCGGGATTGACACTCTCGATGAGGGTGACTGCCTGCGACAACACGGTGACATCGCCCTTGAGGATGCCTTCAACCATCTCGGCGGCGGTTAGCTCACGGCGGCGGAAACGGTTGCGCTTCAGATAGGGATTGATGATCGACGGCTGCTCGACACCGCTGTTCACCTGCAGGCCGGCATATTCTGAACTGTTCTCTGGGTGTTCCATATTACTTCTTTATATTTACGACGACCTTAGAGTGGTCGGGGTCATTGGTAATCATGAGGATACGGGGACGGGTACGCACCTTGGCAAGATCGGCAGCATAGCCGACGACCTTGAGGGTGGTGGACTGTCCGGGGGCGAGCTCGCGCTTGCCAAGCGTCACCTTCAGACCACTGGTAAACATCTGAAGGGAAGAGACGGTGAAACGGGAACTGCCCGTGTTGACGAGCGTGATTTCGGCCGTCTTCTTCGACTTGCCGCCAAAGTCGGTGAAATCGATCTCGGTAGAAGACATCTGCAACTTGGGGGCAGCGGTGTTATGCGCCGCTTCGAACGCCTTCAGATCGGGCAGCAGGATAACGGACACAGGCATCTCATTGTCGGCACTGACCTTCTCGCCCAACTGCTGGGCCAGATAGACGGATGTCTGCGTCAGACCGTAGTCGCGCAGTTTCTCGGAGTCGAGTGTGACCGTAATGGTACCGGCACGTCCAGGTGCCAGTGTCTCTGGTGCGATGTTGGCTGAGAGATAGGGCGGCAGGTGCAGGAGTCGGGGATCCATCTTGGTGGTGCCGTTATTCAGGATGTGAATCTCCTGGACAGGTGCATCACCCTTGTTGACATCATCGAACTCCAGGTTGCTCCTGTCAAACAGCAGATCGCCGAACGAATAGGGATATTCACCAGAGTAGTCGCGGAAATCGCCAAGTACCACACCTTTCATCGTCAGATAGACGGGAGTCTCCGAGCCATTGCTTTTTACCGCAGCCATTTTATTGAAATGACCTAGTTGGCGGGCATCGTAGGTCATCTTGATAGTGAACTTGTCGCCAGCTCCCACTTCCTTGGGAAATTCCACTGCCGTACAGCCGCAGTCGGGCTTGACACTCTCGATGACGAGACGGCGCTTGCCCTTGTTGCGAAGTTCGAAGGTGGCAGTGACGGGCTGTTCATAACCCGTGCGTCCACAGTTGACGGTGGTGTTGGTGACGATGAGTTTCTGGGCTGATGCAGGCAACAGCGCCAGAGCCATCAGCGGGAGTATGATCAGTCGTTTCATTTTTTGATGTTAAGCGTTTCTGATTTGGTGGTAGCACGGAACTCGGGAGCATAAGCACACTGAACGGTACAAGTGCCCGTCTCGTAGGTTCCGGCACGATCGATGAAGTATTCGTTCTCGATGACATGCTTGCCTTTCGACAGACAGTCGAAGTAATAATTCGTGGTGTAGTCCTTCGGGGTGCAGTAGGAACCATCGTGCCAGCCACTCAACTGACGGACGGGCTCCAGACAGGCAGCGCGCTTGTCGAGCACCTGTACGAAATCGTAATCGCGTTCAGCCTGAATGGTAATACGGACACGGATACGGTCGCCCACCTTCAGTGAAGGATTTGCTGTCGCCGTGTTTTCAGGCGCAAGGATCTCACGCTTGATGGTCAGTCCGCTGCCACTGTCGGCAATACGTTTCGTGGCCTGTTGGAACTGAGCGTAGACAGCGCCCCACGACGTACCGTCGGAAGTCTTCTCCACAGCGAGTTCATGGCCGTTGGCAGGCAGTTCCGTCTTCACATAACCGATGGCAGCAGTGGCCTTCGGCAACTCCAGCGGCTTCTGATCGACCTTGACGACCGACTGCTGGGCATTGAGTTCAAGACTGCCACCCTGCAGGAAGGCATAGACGGCATTGACACTGTTGATCGGTGTATCCCAGGCTTGCGTGCGCTTCTCCTGAAGGAGCCAGCGCTGCATCTCCTCGATGGTCTGACGGTCATCGGGCGTGAGTCGCTCCAGTGCTTCGATAGCCATCGTCTGGGTGGGGATCTTATAGTCGTACCAGCTGTAGCCGGCTCGCGGGGTATCATAATAACGGCCCGTCTCTTCCTTGAAGACCGTGTACTCCTTCAGCGACTGTACGTATTCAAGGGCACGCTTGGCATCATACTTGGAGAGGATCACGGCTGTAAGTGCCTTCTCGTAGATAGACTGCGACTTGATTTCCTTCTTCAGCAGGCGCAACAGGTAGTCGTTGGCGGTCTGGACATCACTGGGGAGCTCGCGTCCGTCGAGCGTAGTCAGATAGAGCCACTCGAGGGCACTGAAGCTGGGGAAGGTCGGTTCGATGCCGGTTTCCTTCACCCGTTTCTTGATGTCATCTACCAACACTACCATCTCGTGCCCCATAAACCTGAAGGCACCGTTCAGCATCTCCCGGGTATCAGCCTGTTCGCCTGCCATCGCATTGAGACGCACGAGCATCTCGCTGACGGCAACAGTCATATAGAAAGAGCCCTGCATATGTTCAAACCAAGCCCAAGAGCCATCGCTGCACTGCAGTTTGCCCAGCCTCTTGACGGTCTCGTCAAGGCGGCTCTGCATCAGGTTCTGGTCGAAGAAATCTGCCAGACGCTGTTTCTGGGTGTTCTCACGATTGGCATCCATCACCCAAGGTGTCTCGTTGAGCACGATATCCTTCAGTTCCTGGTTCTTCTCAAGGGCACTCGTCAGCGACGCCTGATCTGCCTCATTCTTCCACATCTTGAATACAGACGCTGCCTTGGGGTTCAGGTTGAGGATGTGGCGCCCCAGCGCGTTGGCATAGAAAGCGGCACCCAGCGAGATGGCGTTATAGACGGAAGGACTGCCCACGGTAGGCAGTGCCTGAATCATCAGCCAGGCGGGATTATTCGTATATTCGAAGGTCAGACGGCCGTTGGTCGCATCCGCAGGGATGAGGGCACCCAGATCCACCTTCGCCGTGCCGGGATGATGCTGCGTGATGGGCAAAGTGACGGTGACATGCTCGGTGCTGGGCAGAATGGGGAGATACTGCTGCTCGCCATCGGAGAAACCCTTGCCACTGACCGTCATCTGACAGACGAGCAGCGAATGGGCATCGTCGGGTGTATAGCCGAAGGTAGCGGCAGCCGTCCCATCGGCCTTCAGACTGACGGGCTGTGACTGTTCGAAGACAATGGCCTCAGTCTCGGGATCAATCAACTTCAGGGTAGCCTTACCCGTAAGGTTCTTCTTACTGGTGTTGAAGATGCGGGCCGTGATCTGACCCTTGTCGCCGTCGCGGAGGAAGCGCGGCACGTTGGGCTGGATCATCACATCCTTCTGGGCGACGGTCTCACCCTCGATGCTGCCGTAATAGAGATCCTTCGTATGAGCCAATCCCATCAGTCGCCAGGTGGTCAGACTCTCGGGCAACGTGAATTTCAGGGCGATATGGCCATTGGCATCAGTCGTCAGCTGGGGATAGAAGAAAGCCGTCTCGTTGAGGTTCTCACGCAGCTGTACCTCCTCGGCGGGAGCATCGGATTCTGCGGCAGAATTCTGCGGCGCACTCTCATCAACCGCCATCTTGGCATCCAGCATCACTGTTTTCTCCAACATCCTCGGTTCCTCCAATATCATCATGTCGCTTTCATAGACCGCACCACGGGAGAAGCGACGGAAGCTATGCCTGTTGGCCAGAGGGAATACGTCCCCGTCGAAATGGCTGAACGTCAGGGTATGGACATCGGTAGACCGCCAATTCCTTGACGCCACCTCCGACATCGATCTGGCTTGGAAATAATTCCACGAGGTTCCGGGAAGCGGCAGATAGACATAAGGCGACAGCGACCACTGGTGCTTCACCAGCATATCGAGGCTCTTGTCGTAGAGCGTTGCCATCAGCTGGGCATCGACAGGACGCCCCTCGGGATCCTTCACGCTCAGTGTCCACTCTTCCTGCTGGCCTGGCTGCAACCGGTCGCGGAAGGTTGTCCACTCCAGGCGGAGCTTCTTATCCGGCAACGGGCGCTGGATCTCGGCCTGATGGGTGTGGCACTTGCCGTTCTTCACCCAGGCGAAGGTGAGCAGCAGGCCATTGCCGTATGCTTCCTCATAGGTCAGTTCGAGTCGCACGAGCTGGTTGCTCCTGTCATAGGCACCCCGTTTGATGACCTTCTTGCCCGCGAAGACACTGTAGAGGATATGGACATCCTCGTCGGAAGAGCCTACCTGAAGACAGACGGGCTTGCCGTCGTTGGGGAACTGCTGGGCAGAAAGATAGAACCAGTCGTCGGTCTTGGTCACGGGACGCTCATCATGGAGCGAGAAAAGCACGAAGCGATGGGTAGCGGTATCACCCTCGCAGACAGCTTCCAACGTGTGGGCACCGCTTGGCAGTCTTTGTCCGGCGATGGACAAGGCCGTATTTGTCGCAGCCGTCTGCCAGGCACCGTCGTCAATGCGGTAGCTCACCTTGGCATCGAGATCCTTGCCGGCAGCATTGAGCAGATGGAAGGTGGCGGTAGGCTGATCATCGAGCAGCACCTTGTCTGCCATCTCAATCTGCAATGTCTGCTTACGGTTGCCCAACGGCAAGGAGAGTTGTCCGCTGTGGGTCTCACCGGCAGTATCTGTCACATCAGCCGTCACGACGAAGTTGTAGAACATCGCATAGCTGGTCTCGGGCATCGTCAATGGCACCTTTACGGCAAACGAACCGTCATCTGCCGTTTCGGCAGTACCATTATAAACCTCCACCCCATCAGAGCCATAGCCTATCCGCGTGGTGTTCCAATAGCGGCTATAGGACCACCACCAGTAGGCTGTACGACGGACGACCTTGTAGCTGACCTTCGCCCCCTGGACCGGTACTCCCGCGAAACTCATGGCAGAGCCCTTCACCGTAAGTTCATCGCCTGCGGCATAGGCCTCCTTCACCTCCGGGAAGTCGACATGGAACGTCGGGCGCTTGTATTCCTCTACCCGAATCGTATGACGCTCACCATCGGCCTCGATGGTATAGTTTCCGGTAAGTCCGGAGGCTGGCAGCGTGAAGTCTATCGTCGCCACACCGTATTCATCGGTAGTAGTGTTCACGTCATGTATCACCTCATAGTTGGCATCACGAATGATGAAATGGACTGTATTCTTTTCGCTGACAGCCTGCTCCATCCCGTTACGCACCTCGTATTTCAGAGCAGAGACGTGAACCGTCTGCCCAGGACGATAAATGGCACGATCGGTATAGATATTCGTCAGCTGCTCATAATCGTTGTACGTAGAGAAGTCGTAGCGGCCACTCTCGTTGAGCGGCGGACAAGCCTTATCGCTGTCGGTATAGGCAAACACCTTCCGACGGTTGCCCACACCTCCGTTCCGGAAGAAATACTCGCCCTGACCATCCGTCACGGCATCGGTCTCCTTGGGATCGCCATAAGGGAAATAATCACGGATGTGAAGATGAGCGCCGGCAACGGGCTGGCCTGTCGTGGCATTGACAACGACATAACGGATTCCCTCCTTTGACGGCTGGGCTTCGGCCAGCGTATAGACATCCGTCACGTAATACATCTGACGGACGACTGAGGTGGATGGTTCAGACTTGAATTCCACCATATAGACTCCCACAGGCAATCCCTGCAAGTCGAGGGAATCCTCATAGAACGCATAAGGCTCCCTACCCGTATATTCGTGCGTCTGACTATAGACCACCTCACCGATATACGGCTTCAGTTCGTCGTAGCCCTTCTGATAATTGGGCGACGCATCGAAATCTCCATTTACATTGACACGGTAGACTTTCATCGTCAGCGACGACAGGTTGCGTATTTCCGTCAGCCTCACCTGCTGCGACTGCTGCGGCAAGACCACCTGCTTGCTGTAAGCCACCGAATACTGGGGATTGGTGAGCCGCTGCTCCTCATTGCGGAGATAGTCCATCCGCGACCAACGGCCCCACTTCGACAGTGCCTCACGGATATAAGCCAGTCGCTCGGCCTTTGCGTCGTATGCGAACTTATCGTAGCGGACGATAGCCAATTCGCCGGCCTCCTGCAAATCCTCATACTGACGGATTGCGGCGTCGATCTTGTCCACACTGGCATAGCGATAGAGCCGTGCCGCAGTGATGCAGGCTGCTCGCCGGTTACCCACCTTCTCATAGTAAGCATGCATCTCCTCGAAGTCGCTGTCGATTTCGTAGCCAATGACGCTCAGCATATCGTTATTGAAGATGGCAGCATCCACTCCACCCACCACAAAGGGCTTATAGGTCTCATCCTTCACGCTGCCCAGAGTCTCACAAAGAGCCGGCGTCAGCCTGGGTGCCTTGATGTCGATACTGATACTATAGTTCATGACATCGATCCGATGGAGCACCGTCTGATACACGGTCTTGAGCACCTCGTCAGAAGCAGCCTCATAGTGCTTCCTGATCTCTGCCACGGCAGGCTCCAGGGAGTCGGGCGAGATTTCCGCCATCGCCTGGGCGCTCAGCAGTTCGGCCTTCAGCAGCTGACCGTAGGCTTTATCTTTCGCCGCCTTCTTGACAATCTTCTGCAACACGTCGTAGGCGGTCTTAGGCAGGTCTTTCTCCTGTGCCTCCGACACTTTCTTCCATAGGGAGTTGTACGATTGTCCAAAGATAAATAACGGCATCATCAGTGCAATTAGAAAACTAACAAATTTCTTCATAACGACCCAAGTTAAATTGGTTTATTATGCAAAGGTAAGGATTTATTTTGAATTTTATTTGGAAATTAGGAATTATTATAATATCTTTGCACCCTATGATTAACGAACAATTACTAAATCCAGGGAGCATCGTCGTCATTGGCGGCTCCAACAACGTGCATAAGCCCGGTGGTGCCATTGTACGTAATATCATCAACGGCGGCTTCAGCGGCGGCTTGTATATCGTGAACCCCAAGGAAGACGAAGTGCAAGGTATCAAGGCGTTCCACGACGTGAAGGACATCCCCCAGGCAGACCTTGCCGTCATGGTCGTGGCTGCGAAATACTGTCCCGACTACGTAGACTATCTCTGCAAGGAGAAGCATGTCAGGGCTTTCGTCATCATCTCTGCCGGCTTCGGTGAAGAGACAAAGGAGGGAGCGGCGCTCGAGCAGCGTATCCTCGACACCTGCGAGCAGTACGGTGCGGCGCTCATCGGGCCCAACTGCATCGGACTGCTGAACCGCAACCATCACAGCGTCTTTACGCTGCCCATCCCGAACCTGAACCCGAAGGGTGTTGATTTCATCAGCGGTTCGGGTGCCACGGCAGTATTCATCCTCGAGAGTGCCGTTGTCAAGGGACTGCAGTTCAACAGCGTGTGGAGCATCGGCAACGGCAAGCAGATCGGCATCGAGGACGTGCTCCAGTATATGGACGATCACTTCAACCCCGAGACTGACTCAAAGGTCAAACTGCTCTATATCGAGAACATCGCCAATCCCGACAAACTGCTCTTCCATGCCGGCAATCTGATTCGCAAGGGTTGCCGCATCGCCGCCATCAAGGCAGGCTCGTCAGAGAGCGGCAGCCGTGCCGCCTCCTCCCACACGGGTGCCATCGCCAGCAGCGACTCGGCCGTCGAGGCCCTCTTCCGTAAGACAGGCATCGTGCGCTGTTTCTCCCGCGAGGAACTCACCACCGTGGGCTGCATCTTCACCCTGCCGCCACTGAATGGAAAGAACTTCGCCATCGTCACCCATGCCGGCGGCCCCGGCGTCATGCTCACGGATGCCCTCTCGAAGGGAGGACTCAACGTGCCGCGTATCGACGGACCTTTAGCCGAGGAACTGAAGGCGAAACTCTTCCCCGGCTCGTCTGTAGCCAACCCCATCGACTTCCTCGCCACTGGCACGCCCGAGCAGCTGGGCATCGTCCTAGACTACTGCGAACATAAATTCGAAGATATCGACGCCATCGCCGTGATCTACGGCACACCAGGACTGACGCAACTCTACGAGGCCTACAATGTGCTCCACCAGAAGACGCTGGAATGCAAGAAGCCGATCTTCCCCGTGCTGCCATGCCTCCACACGGCAGGCCCCGAGGTGGAGGAGTTCCTGAAGAAAGGTCATGTGAACTTCAGCGACGAGGTGACACTGGCCACCGCCCTCTCACAGATCATGAACACACCGCCCCCTGCCCCACCCGAGGTACAGCTCTACGGCATCGACATCCCCGGACTCAACAAGATCATCTACCGCGAGGTCAACCGTCTGCAGTTCGAGGGTCTTGAGAGGGGCTATCTGGCACCCGACGTAGTCAGGGAGATCCTCTCCTGTGCAGGCATCCCGTTGGTACCTGAGATGGTAAGCATCTCGAAAGAAGAGCTCATCGCCTTTGCCGAGCGCGTAGGGTATCCCGTCGTGGCCAAAGTGGTAGGTCCCGTACACAAGAGCGACGTGGGTGGCGTGGCCCTCAACATCCGCACCCCAGAGCACCTCGCCCTCGAGTTCGACCGCATGATGCAGATCCAGGATGCCACAGGCGTGATGGTTCAGAAGATGCTCAAGGGCACCGAACTCTTCATCGGTGCGAAATACGAGGAGCGCTTCGGCCACGTGGTGCTCTGCGGCTTGGGCGGCATCTTCGTCGAGGTACTGAAGGACGTGTCGTCGGGCTTGGCACCGTTGACATATGGCGAGGCCTACTCCATGATCCACTCGCTCAGAGGCTATAAAATTATAAGAGGTACGCGCGGACAGAAAGGCATCAACGAACAGAAATACGCCGAGATTATCGTGCGCCTCTCCACCCTGCTCCGCTTTGCCACAGAGATCAAGGAGATAGACATCAACCCGCTGCTCGCCGACGAGCAAGATGTTGTCGCCGTCGATGCAAGAATCCTCATTGAAAGATGACCAAACAAGAACAATACGAAGCGTTCCTGCCCCAGCTGCAGGGACTGATTGACGAGACTCAGGAACAGGTAAGCGTACTGGCCAACGTGTGCGCTGCCCTCCAGACAGAGTTCGGCTGGTGGTGGACGGGGTTCTACCTCGTCCGTGGTGACAAACTGGTGCTCGGTCCCTTCCAGGGGCCTGTGGCATGCTATCAGATTCCGTTTGGGCGGGGTGTATGCGGCAGTGCCTGGCAACAGCGCCAGACGCTTGTCGTGCCCGATGTCGAGGCGTTCCCCGGCCATATTGCCTGCAGTTCCCTCTCGCGTTCAGAGATTGTTGTGCCCATCTTCGATACCCAGGGCCATGTGCAAGGTGTGCTCGACATCGACAGTAAGGATCTTGCATGCTTCGACGAGACCGACCGCCGCTATCTGGAACAGGCCATGCAGTATCTGGCCGCTGCCGTCTTCAAGGCATGAGAACAGCCGTCGTCGGTGGAGGAGCCGCAGGATTCTTCCTCGCCATCAATCTGAAGGAACTCTGTCCGCAGATGGAGGTCACCATCTTCGAGAAGTCCAGGAAGGTGCTGGCGAAGGTGGAGGTCTCCGGCGGCGGTCGTTGCAACTGCACCAACTCCTTTGCCGCCGTGCGCGACCTCTCCGAGGTCTATCCCCGTGGCCATCGCCTGATGAAGCGGCTCTTCAAGACCTTCGACTACCGTGATGCCTATGGGTGGTTCGAGCGCCATGGCGTACGCCTTGTGACACAGGATGACAACTGCGTCTTCCCTGCCTCACAAGACTCACACACCATCATCAACCTCTTTCTCGCCGAAGCGCGCCGTCATGGCATCAGCATCCGCACCGAAAGCCAGATCACGTCGCTCGGCGAACTCGCCGACTACGACTTCATTGCCATTACCACTGGCGGAGGCACCGCCGCGATGGCAGGGGTACCTGTTGTCGAGGCTGTGCCGTCGCTTTTCACCTTTTCCATAGCCGATGAAGACCTTCAAGCGCTGATGGGCACCGTCGTTGACGATGCCACCGCCTTCATCCCCGGCACCGGATTCCGCGCCTCCGGGCCCCTGCTCATCACCCATTGGGGCATGAGCGGCCCTGCCATCCTGAAACTCTCCAGCCATGCCGCCCGCGAGCTTCACGACCACCACTACCAGATGCCCCTATCCGTCAACTGGACATCGCGTAAGGCCCCTGAGATACTGCAGCAACTGCAGGACATCATCAGCCGCCATCCGCAGAAACAGCTCAACACTATCCGACCCTTCGACCTGCCAAGCCGCCTGTGGAACTATCTGTTGGAGAAGACCCTTGGCGAAAGAGCCAAGAACCGTTGGCAGAACCTCAACAAAAAAGAGCTGAACCGTCTCGTCAACACCCTCTGCAACGACAGTTACCAGATAGCAGGCCGCGCCGCCTTCAAAGACGAGTTCGTCACCTGTGGCGGCATCAGTCTTGCCGCCGTCAACCCCACCACCCTAGAAAGCAAAGACCTCCCCCACGTCTATTTTGCAGGAGAAGTCCTCGACATCGATGGTATCACCGGCGGCTTCAATTTCCAGGCCGCCTGGACCACCGCCTACACCGTCGCCCAAGCCATATCACATCGGTCGTTAAGTATTAATCAAGATTCATTGCCTTGAGGAATTGTTGCTGGGCAGGTGTCGGGTGCTCCATACGGCGAATTGACCAGTCGGTGGTGTCGATATAGAGGCCGGCAGGCTGCAAGTAGTCATTGTAATTAGGAACTGTAGTGGTGTCTACCAAGCGGCGAATCGTTGTCATGGATTGCCCGGCCACTTCTTCGGCAGCCTCCCAGAACTCCTCTTCTGTGAAGCCTCGATGCAATTGTTTGTAGTAGCGGTTGTAAAGCAAGCGCATCACATCGTCGAGCGAGCGCTGCTGGTTAGTCTTCAGGCGAATATCGATGTCGAAGAGCAGGCCAATGACAGGCCCCTTGAAGTAGTAGTTCAGCCGTACGTCGCGCTCGTTGGCATCATCGTTCATGAAGTTCAGCCAGATGTCGTAGCTGCTCTCGCGCAGGCTCATGTGGTGCTGCCCGTCATAGGGAGCGTAGAGACTGAAGTAGGTGGAGAGCAACTGCATTGCCTCGTCGGGTGTGACAATGCCGGCATATCGCAACAGTCGGAACTCGTAATAGCACGTGAGTCCTTCGCTTACCCACAGCATGGGCGTGATGGCTTCGCGGTTGTAGTCGATGGGCCACAGCTCGGCAGGGCGAATACACTTGACGTTGTAGAGGTGGAAGTATTCATGAGCCACAAAGGCCAGAAACTTGACGTGGTCACGTCGAGACGCGAAGCGGAAGGATCCATCGGTATAGCAAGCCTGCGAGTTGAAATGCTCCAGGCCGCCACCGCCTTTGCCCATGTGTATCAGACAATAGTTGTCGTAGGGCACGTCGCCCATCATTTTTGTGGCAGCGCTGACAATGCAACAGAAATCCTGCAAGAAATTGATATCCTCGACTCCGTCAGGTGTTTCCAGGGCAAACTCATAGGAGTGGCCTTCGTGGTCAAACAGCTTCTGATAAAAGTTGCCCAGCAGGAAAGGCGAGTCGTAGAGCATGTCGAAATCGCTTGCCGTGAAGGCCAGCCGATTGTCGGTATGGGGCTTCAGTCCAGAGCTGATGTGCTGCCATGTATTTGGCATCTGGAAAACGACGGTCACGGGATGCTCGATCTGCCCGTCTACATGCATAAAAACACCTGCAGGAGCAATGAAGGCCACATCGTGTTCCACGCGGCTCGAGGCCACGTCGCGCCGGTTGGCATAGATACGGTAGCTGATGGTGGCTCGACGATTGGCTGGCAGACTGATGCGCCAACGGTTCATGCCCTCCTTGCGCCATGACAACGGCAGACCTTGAACGTCGCTGACGGAAAAATCGCACAGGTGCTTGGGAAAGTTCAGGATCTCATAGTAGCCAGGAGTCCAAACGGGCATGTTCAGCACCAGTTCTGGGCTGTCAGCGGTACTGGCGGCATAGTCAAGTCTCACGTTCAGATAGTGGCCTACAGTGTCAAGACTAATCGTATAGTTCAGTTCATAGTCTTTTTGAGCTTCTGCCTTAGTGAGTATCACTTGCAAAAACAGCATGACGAAAATCATGACTGATGAATAAGGTCTTTTTATCATAGTTGCTGTTATCACTTTCTCAATTATGACAGGAAAGTTTGCCGCCGATGTACCCCAAAGGTATGTCAGCGGCATTTTCTTTTCAGTTACTGATAATGCTTGCGGTCGAGCTTACCGTTATAGGTGCGGGCGATGGTATCCACTTGTTCGTATAGTTGGGGCACCTTGTAGGGTTCCAGACGGGCAGCGATATAACGGGCTATCGTGCGCTTGTCGAAGACGGCTCCTTCCTTCAGCACAACCAGCAGTTTCACGGCCTTGCCCATGATGCGGTGATCGGCTGAGATACAGATGCAGTCCTGGATGCCCTCAATCGACATGGCCACATCTTCCACCTCCGTGGGTGCCACCTTGTAGCCGCCTACGTTGATCACCTCACTCTCACGGCCGCCGATATGCAACATGCCTTCTTCGTCAATCTGTCCGTAATCCGACATGTAGACCGTATCGTCGCGTAATACGGTAGCCGTGAGTTCGGGGTCGCCGATATAGCCGCTCATCAACGTATCGCCCTGGCAGGAGATCATCCCTTCGGGGGTGATGATGATGCGCGAATGGGGCATCGGGCGCCCGAGACAGCCTCCCAAACAATGACCGTCGTTGTAGTTATAAGTGGCGATAATACCTGTTTCTGTAGAAGCGTAGGTGTTATATAGGCGGGTACGGGGCAGAATCTCGCAAAGACGCAGCATGTCGGCATGCGACAGGGGGGCTCCCCCACTTTCTACGAAATCCAGCCTGTCGGCGAGGGCGGCGAAACGCTGTGCATCGAACGAGAGGAGGAAACGAATATTGGCTGGTACGAAAAAGGTGGCGTATTTCCCTGGTTCCCTGAAGGCTTCAAAGAAAGCATCCGCATCGCGCAGTCCGTCAAGGATACGCAGTGTGCCGCCAAGCAGAATAATCGGATAGATTTTCGACAGGCTGCCGATATGATTGAGAGGGCCATGGATGACGAAGACAAGATCGTGGGAGAAGCCCTGGCCTGCAATCAGGTTCTCGGCATCGGCCACAATCGTGCGATGGCTGATCATCACGCCCTTGGACTTACCGGTAGTGCCTGTCGTATAGAGCACATCGGCCGTACCTTCAGGTACTGTATTCGACGACAACCGCCGGGCAATCTCCTCAAAGGGCTTGTCAGGAATGTCCTTCTCCAACGGTGCAGCCACGCTGCCTGCCAGATGGATGGCCAGATAGGTGATGATGAAATCGACGGTCTGGGAAGAACGGAAGGGGATTACCTTACCGCCGGGATAGTCGGCAGCCCGCTGCTGTACCTCCTGCCACAACTGTGCATAGGTATAGCTCTGCTCGCCACAGACGACCGCCGTCTTGTCTGGATAGGCTGCGGCATCTTGAGCCAGGTAGTTTTCTAAGGTCATGACACCAATTTTTACATTATTACATTTTTTCATTTTTACATTTTCCCTCCACCATTGCCACGATACTGTCGAGCGACTTCAGGTTGCGGGGTGTAGCATCGGTAGCCTCCAGTTTGATGCCGTACTCGTCGGAGAGGAGCATCAGGATAGTGGTTACACCCAGTGAGTCGAGTTCACTGAACAGGAAATCGGAATCGAAGTCTACCAACGGCAGTGCATCTTCCAACAGTTGTCTGATTCTTTCTTTCATAGAGTTATTTGATTAATTAGTCTTTATTTTCAGATTCGGTGCAACGCCCTCGGTGCTATAGCGGAGCAAGGCCGCCTTGTCTTCATCGGGTTCCACGACCGTCACTTCGACATCGGGATGGACGAGTGCGTAGAGGAGCGCCATCTCTCCCAGTCCTTCATTCGCCAGCGTCACCTTGTCTGCCGTCGCAGGCACATCCACCTGAGCCGTATAATTATGGTGTTTCCTGAGGTTGCGCTCCACTGTGCGAGCCACTTCGACACCTTTGTAACGGAAACGGTCTGTCACGAGTGCCGCGAAATAGTCGGCTGTCTCCAAGCGGTGTTTCAATTGTCCGTATTGTTCTATATAATAATGGTGGAAGCGTTTCGTCCGTGCGAGGTAGCCCTCACCGAAAGCTGTATCTGAGAGCTTCACACGTTCGCCGATCTCAACAGTCAGGGTATTGGGATAGACCACGAAACTATTTCTAGGCAGTACCACGTTAGCACCATGAAGCATCACCGGAATAATGTCGAGCCCTAATTGTTCGGCGAGATAGAAAGCGCCCTTATGGAATCGCAGGATGGAAGAGTCGGGATTACGCTCGCCCTCGGGGAAAACCACGAAGCTATAGCCCTCCTGGATATACCGACGGAACACCTCTACATCAAGGTTGTCGCCCGTCAGCGTGACATGTCCCAGCCAACGGTAAATGGACTTCACGACCCAATAGCTGCCGGGATGCTCATTGGCCACCAGAATGAGCCGTGGAGAAAGCGACATGAAGATGGCGGGGTCTATCATCGACTGATGATTGCACACGATCATGGCAGGACGATCCAATAGTTCATCCAAGGAACGGTTTATCCTGAACTTCACCCAAGGAATATGGTTGAAGTCGAAGCGGAAGAGGTGCATCATCAGCCGACGGAAGAATGCCTTTCTTGCCGGAGTCGGTTTCAACACCTCAAAGAGCACGAAGCCGATGAGGGTGCAGAACAGCGTCTGAGAGAAGAACACCGTCGCAGAGATGAACATCGACAAGGCGGGTTTCAGCGAGAGCGGACGCTGGCGATACCGGCCATTCAGCCTTACGAGCCACTTGAAGATCAGCGGCGGAAAGATATAGGCCATCAGCACCACAGAGAACATACCGACGATGGTGACCTCGGCCAAAGAACGCAGGGCAGGGTGACGCGCCACGATCAGCGTGCCAATGCCGATAAACATGATCAAGGCCGAGAGGATGATGCTGTGCTTATAGGAGGCGAGCATCTTCCGACGGTAGGCATATTCGTAACTGGCTCCCTCGGTCATGAAGATGGTATAGTCATCACCCTGTCCGAAGATGAAAGTGGCCAGGATAACGTTTACGATATTAAACTGGATACCCAGAAGTCCCATCAGTCCCAGAATCCAAATCCAGCTGACGGCCATCGGGAGGAAGGAGAGCATCGCCAGTTCGATACTGCCCAAGGAGAACCAGAGGAAGAAGAACACGATAAATCCGCAGGCCCAGCCTATATAGTTGAAGTCGTCGGAGAGACTGTTGGCAATGGCACTGTTCATCCGTTGGATATCAAAGGCATACGAGTCATCGCCAAGTGCCTCCATCCGCGCATCCATCTTCGAGGGCTCCACCCCTGGATGCAAGGTCAGCACATCGACGACACTATAGTCGTTTGCCAGACTGTCCATACTCACGTTTGAGGCAAAGAGGCCGCTTGTGAGTGTATCGAAGTAAGCCAAGGCCTGAGGCTGGTACTCACCACTGACGATGGTCTCAAACGCCTCGAAAGAGTCTGCCGTGAAACCTGCTTTACGGGCTTCTGTCCGTAGGGTGCCTGTCAATGTCTCCCGATAGCGCCCTATCCACTCGTTCCAACGATCCAGACGCTGTTGCTGGACATCCTTAGAGCACAGGAAGCGGGTACAGCCTGCCACATCATTCACAAGTCCAGATTCCTTCAGGGCCTGCAACTGAGGTTGTATGCGCAGACTCTGATCCAAGGCGGCATCGGCAGTCTTACCCGTGGAGACAACATACACCTTCTGAGTGGCTGCCGCCCCAGTCATCAACTGCTGGAAATAGGCCATATCGGCCTTCTGCTCTTCCGTCATATAGTTGATGTGGTTCATGTTCGAGTCAAACGAGGTGTTCATGCTGAAGTAACCCAGGAAGAGGGTCAGCAGGATGACTGTCCGCACCACCCAGCGCTTGTCTTCCAGTTTCACATCGCCAATCCTGGCAAGGAAGGTCTCTCCCTGATGGTTAGGACGTTTGGCCAGATGAGGCAGGTAAAGCAATACGAAGAGGATGGTGCCGACAAGGAGGAACGAGCTGAAAAGACCAAGGTCGCGCAAGGCCACCGACTTCAGCGGCACCAAAGCCAGGAAAGCACCTACGGTCGTGATGTTGCCTACGACCAATGGCGCCACAATCTCCTTCAGCGCACTCTTCATGTCGGGGGTATGTGAGAGATGGGCTATCAGGTGCAGCGGATAGTTGACGGCGATACCCAGAATCACGGAAGAGATGCCGATGACGATGATCGACACATCGTGGTGGACGAGTGACAAGCCACCAATGGCAAAGAGCCATCCCCAACCAATGGAGACCACAATGAGCAGCAGATTCCTGACATGACGGAACGACAGGAAGAGCAGCGTGAGAATCAGCAGGATGGCCAGGGTTACCGACAGCAGGCTGTCTTTCTTGATCTGCGAGGCATTACCCACGGCAATCACGGGGCCACCCGTCAAGTGCACCTCCACCTGCGGACTAGCAGCCTCTACAGAGGCTTTCACCTCATTGAGCAAGGCCACCATGCGGCTGTTGTTTTCCGTCTCGCTGGCACCAAAGGGGGTTCTCATCATCACCACCGCCCGCTGCATATCGGGGGAGAAAATATAGCCGTCGTATTGCTCGAAGCGCTGTTCTCCCGAGGAGCGCTGCAACTGAGCCACCACTGGCGTGAAGAGATTCAGCGGATCACGCTGCATATTCTCAATCAGCAGTCCGCCGGCAGGGAACATCAGCATCTCCTTGTCCTGCTGCAACTGGGCAGCCACATAGTCGGGCTGTTGCAACAGACTGTCCATCCGCTGGTAATCCTCCGCCGTCAGGAAGTAGGGAATATGCTCATATACGAAGGCGGTTATCTCCTGTACTTTCGTGATATCCACCTGCGACACGACGTCGCGCACCATCCCCGTCGTATCCCGCTCTTCCAGCATGGTCGTAAAGGCATCGATGGCCGCCACCATCACGTCTGGATCTGCCTGGGTTGTATCACGATACTGGAACAGGGCATACACTTGGTTTGCACCCGAGATGTCCTGATAGACCTTCAAGGCATGCTGATGCCGGCTGTCGAGGGGCAGAAAGTCTGAGATATCCTCCTTGAAGGAGAGTCTGACCACCGAGAGCACCAACAACAAGGTGACGACAATGAACGAAAGGAGACACAGCATCCTGTGCCTCCTCATCATGTCGTATAGCCTTTGTATCAGTGTTGTCATGCCCTCTGCCCCGACACTGTATTATTTCACCTTGCGGATGACAAGTGCCGAGTTTGTGCCACCGAAGCCGAAGCTGTTGCTCAGCACGGTGTTCACCTCGGTGTCTATGGTCTTGGTGGCAAGGTTCAGTTTCTCGGAATACTCGTCGGGGTTCTCGAAGTTGATATTCGGAGCCACGAAGTTGTTCTGCATCATCAGGATGCTGTAGACAATCTCCGAGGCGCCCGCCATCCAACACTCATGACCTGTCATCGACTTCGTTGAGCTGATCAGGGCGCGCTGACCCTCGAACATTCTGCCAAGGGCGATGGCTTCATACATATCACCCTGATGCGTCGAGGTGGCATGGGCGTTGATATAGTCGATATCGTCGAGTTCTATACCTGCATCCTTGATGGCACGGCCCATCGCAATCACGCTACCGTCATCGCTGGGTTCTGAGATACCGCCGCCATTGCTGGAGAAGCCATAGCCGATCACCTCTGCCAGGATATTCGCACCACGGGCCACAGCATGGTCATAGTCCTCGAGCACGAGGGCTGCAGCACCACCGCTGGGAATCAATCCGTCACGGTCTCTGTCGAAAGGGCGACTGGCTTTCGTCGGTTCATCCATACGGACAGAGAAGGCGTTGAGGGCATCAAACGAGGCCATCGAGTAGTAGTTCGTCTCCTGGGCACCGCCACAGAGCACCATATCCTGCAGACCCTGCCGTATCAGCATATAGCCCAGTCCTATCGAGTGGCTGCCACTGGCACAGGCTGCCGAGATGGTGAAGTTAACGCCACGCAGGTGGAAGATGGTACTCATGTTCATATTCACCGTCGAGTTCATCGACTGGAAGATGAGACCGTAGCCCAACATCGCCGTGTCGTGCTTCTCATCCATAATCTTCGACGACTCGATGACGGGCTTTGCCGAAGAGTCGTTGCCGAAGATACAGCCCACCTCATTCTGACGCAGATATTCGTCAGAGATCTGGGCCTGTTCGAAAGCCTGGCGCGAGGCCATATAGGCATACTGCGCCTCTTCCGACATACCGGCACGGGTATGACGATCCAGCATCTGCTTGGTAATCACGGGTGTCTCAACGAACCCCATCAGTCCTGAGCGGTAACCGTAAGTCAAACGGTCCTTGTCCAGAACAATACCCGATTTTCCTGTATAGAGCGATTCCTTAACAGTCTCCCTGTCCGTTCCCAGGCATGACCAGATGCCCATACCTGTAATAACGACCCTTCTCATGTATACAGTCCTCCGTTGATGTTAATCACTTCGCCTGTGATATAGGCAGCCTCGTCTGATGCGAGGAATGCTGCGAGGGCAGCCACCTCCTCAGGTTTGCCGAAGCGGCCTGTAGGGATCATCTTCTTCAGGTCGTCCACAGGCAGATCCTTGGTCATATCCGTCTCGATGAATCCGGGAGCGATGGCGTTCACGGTGATATTTCGGGGGGCCACCTCCTGTGCCAATGCCTTCGTAGCACCGATGATAGCAGCCTTTGCCGCACTATAGTTCGTCTGACCAGGCAGACCCTTCACGCCTGAGAGCGACGCCATGTTGATGATACGTCCGCCACGCTTACGGGGCATCATGTGCTTCAGCAGCTTGCGGGTGATGTAGAAGTAGCCGTTCAGCGTCGTGTCGAGCACGCGGTGCCAGTCTTCGTCGGACATCATGAACATCACGTTGTCACGACGGATACCGGCATTGTTTACCAGCACAGCAAACCAGTCCTCGGGATGCGCCTGCTCCCACTGGTCCAAAGCGGCTTCGATAGCCTTCGGATCCGAGGTGTCAAAGGGCAGCAATTCCGCTGTACCACCTTTGGCAGTTATCTCATCGGCCACCTGCTGGGCAGCCTCTTTGTTACTCAAGTAATTAATCACTACAGGCCAGCCTGCTGATGCCAGCCGCAAAGCCACAGCCTTTCCGATACCACGGGAGGCTCCTGTCACTAACGCAAATTTCATTTCTGTTTAGTCTCCATTTATAAATAATGTGCAAAAGTACGCTTTTTCCATTAATTATCCAAAAAAATGAAGCAAAAGTTACTTTTTCCTACAAAAAACGCGCCGATTACAAGAACTTTTTGTACCTTTGCCCGAAATAACAGTTAAACTAAAACGAACATATGGAACAGCAGAAACGTTACGGACACTTCGATGACCAGCATCGAGAGTATGTTATTACTGACCCTCAGACTCCTTGGCCATGGATCAATTATCTGGGCAACGAGGACTTCTTTTCTCTCATCTCCAATACCGCAGGTGGATACAGTTTTTACAAGGACGCCAAGTTCCGCCGTATCACCCGTTATCGCTACAACAACGTGCCGATGGACAATGGCGGCCGCTACTTCTACATCAAGGATGGCGACACCGTCTGGAATCCGGGATGGAAACCCTGTAAGACGCCGCTCGACTTCTATGAGTGCCGTCATGGTATGAGCTACACCCGCATCACGGGTAAGAAAAACGGCATCGAGGCCAGCGTATTGTTCTTCGTGCCACTGAAGAAGTGGGCTGAGGTGCAGAAACTGACGCTGAAGAACGAATCCTCGGAAACCAAGAGCCTGAAGCTCTTCAGCTTCGAGGAGTGGTGTCTCTGGAATGCCGCTACCGATATGGAGAATTTCCAGCGCAATTTCTCTACTGGCGAAGTTGAGATTGAGGGCTCGACCATCTATCATAAGACCGAATATCGCGAGCGCCGCAATCACTATGCCTTCTATCATGTAAACGCTGAGATAGAGGGCTTCGATACCGATCGCGAGACTTTCGTAGGTCTCTACAACGAATTTGCCGATCCGCAGGCAGTCATGGAGGGCAAGCCCCGCAACAGTCATGCCCACGGCTGGAGCCCCATCGCCTCCCACTATATCGAGGTCACCCTCAAGCCTGGCGAGTCTCGCGACTTCGTGTTCCTCCTTGGCTATATCGAAAACGAACAAGAGAAGAAGTTCTCTGCCCCACAGGTCATCAATAAGGAGAAGGCTCACGCCCTCATCGCCGAGCTCGATACCACCGAAAAAGTGGACAAGGCTTTCGCCGAACTCTGCGAGTACTGGGATGCCCTGCTTAATATATATAAGGTTAAGACGGGTAACGACAAGCTCGATCGCATGGTGAACATCTGGAACCAGTACCAGTGTATGGTAACGTTCAACTTCTCGCGCTCGGCATCGTTCTTCGAGAGCGGCGTAGGCCGAGGCATGGGCTTCCGCGACTCGAATCAGGACCTCGTGGGCTTCGTGCATCAGATACCGCCACGTGCTCGTCAGCGCATCATCGACATCGCTTCCACGCAGTTCCCCGACGGCGGCTGCTACCACCAGTACCAGCCCCTCACCAAGCGCGGCAACAACGATATCGGCGGCGGCTTCAACGACGACCCCTGCTGGCTTATCTTCGGAACGGTGGCCTACATCAAGGAGACGGGTGACTTCTCGATTCTCGATGAGATGGTGCCCTTCGACAATCAGCCTGGCTCAGAGGTTACCCTCTTCGAGCACCTCAAGATTTCGATGAATCACGTCATCAACAACCTCGGTCCCAATATGCTGCCGCTCATCGGGCGTGCAGACTGGAATGACTGTCTGAACCTCAACTGCTTCTCTTGGGATCCCAACGAGAGCTTCCAGACCACCGAGAACGTCTCCGAGGGCACCAAGGCCGAGAGTCTCATGATCGCAGGTCTCTTCGTCGTTACTGGCAAGGACTACGTCGCCCTCTGCCGCAAGATTGGAAAAGATGCCGAAGCAGAACGCATGCAGCAGGCCGTCGATGCAATGATCGAAGCTGTGAAGAAGCATGGCTGGGACGGTGAGTGGTATCTCCGCGCCTACGACTTCTACGGACGCAAGATCGGCTCCAACGAGTGCGAAGAGGCCAAGATCTTCATCGAGTCTCAGGGCTGGTGTACGATGGCCGAGATCGGCGCTGAGGACGGACTCGTTGCCAAGTCACTCGACTCCTGCAAGAAGTATCTGGAGTGCGAGCACGGCATGGTACTCAACAACCCCGCCTTCTCGAAGTATATCTATGAGTACGGTGAAATTTCCTCTTACCCCGAGGGCTATAAGGAGAACGCAGGTATCTTCTGCCACAACAATCCTTGGGTCATCATAGGCGAGTGCATCGCAGGTCGCGGCAACGATGCCTGGAGCCATTACGCCAAGATTCTGCCCTCATACGTCGAGGAGAAATACCAGACGCTCCACAAGGTCGAGCCTTACGTCAACTGCCAGATGGTAGCCGGTAAGGATGCCTTCAAGCCTGGCGAGGGTAAGAACTCCTGGCTCACGGGTACCGCCGCTTGGATGTGGTACACCGTCTCCGAGTTCATCCTCGGCATCAAGCCCGACTACGACGGCATCCGCATCGATCCCTGTCTGCCAGAGACTGCAGGCGACTACACCGTCAACCGTAAGTTCCGTGAGGCAGAATACGAGATCACCATCCATCCGAATGGTGCCCAGAAGGGTGTGAAGAGCATCACCCTCGACGGCCAAGCTATCGACGGAACCGTGATTCCATATTCCAAAGGCAAACACACCGTAGAGGTGACCATGTAAAAAGAGAAATCCCTCGCTCCACCCGAGCGGGGGATTATTTATAGTACGACTTGGTCACGGTCACAGTTGCGACCATGTAAACTTTAGATATTACTCAGGTTAATATTATAAATATTTTTCAAAATCGGCAATTCCAAGGGGCTATTTTGTATCCATTTGACACACAGCCAGTTACAAGACGCCAAGTTTATCGGTAGCAAACCACTAGTTTGCAGGGACTAAAAGGGTGGTTTGTCGTAATGAAACCACTGCTTACATTACGGCAAACTCGGAGTTTGCAGGGAGTAGTTCTTGATTGTAAACTAATTTCAAAACCGCTCACATATAAACGGTCACATGGTCACAACTGTGACCGTGACCATATTAACAAATAAAAATCCCCTGAATCACCCCACAAAGGGCATGATCAGGGGACAAGCTACAAAAGTGAATATGTTTGCAATCTTTATACCAGATGCTCGATGAGATCGGCACGGTCACCCGGGAGCATGTCGATGACGGGAATCTCGACCATCGTGTAGCAGCCGGGCTGCTGGCGCATCGAAGCACGGGCCACGTTGACGAGCACCTGACCCGTGAGGGCGGGATTGTTGATGCTCATGTTGAACTCCAGACGCTGGTTCTGCGTCTTGCCGCTGACGCCCTTGCGGATGAGGTTCACACCATGACCCATGTCGCGCACATCGTCGACACTCTCTACCTGGAACACATGAGTCTCATCAGAGGCGAAGTAAGGATCAGCCTTGATGGCGGCAGTCACCTCCTCAAGCTTGGCACCCTCTTCGAGCTCTACATACACCATGCGGCGGTGGATACCCTCGCCGAGGGGAATCGTCATCGAGAGCGCATTCTTCACGCCGGCCTTGGAACGTACGCAGACGCTGTGGCCCATCGACATACCAGGACCGAAGTTGGTATAGCTGAGTCCCTTCGGAGCAAGACTCTGCATCAAGGTGCGGACGATAGAGTCGGAACCCGGATCCCAACCTGCGGCAATGACGCTGACGGTATTCGTCTCCTTATTCAGTTTCATCAGACGTTCGCGGTAGCCCCGGATATTGGTGTGGATATCAAAAGAATCGACCGTATTGATGCCCAAGGGCAGAATCTGATTGGCATACTCTTCACAGGAACGAGTCGGTGTAGCAAGGATGGCCACATCCACATCCTTCAGTTCGCGGATATCCTTTACCACATCATACTGCGCTAGTTCAGCAGGCTTGTTCTCTGCACCATTGCGGCGAACGATACCGGCCACTTCCATGTCGGGAGCAGCCTCCAATGCCTCGAGGGCATACTTTCCAATGTTGCCGTAACCTACGACGGCGGCTCTGATTTTCTTCATAACTATATGTCTTTTGTTGGTCTATGCAATCTTTCAGGCAGCAAAAGTAATGCATTTTATTTAAAAACGTGACATTTTGCTGAAAAAATTACGCAAATACTGTCATTTTGTGATTTAAGCACAGAAATAGCAGCCGATAGTCCTTTATTTCGCTCATTAATTTGGATTATTGCACAATTATTTGTACTTTTGTACCCAAAACGACTGATATGGCAAGAATCAACATAGCGATATTCGTATCAGGCAGCGGTACGAACTGCGAAAACCTGATCAAGTACTTCAAGGGCTCGGAGCTGGTGAACACGGCACTCGTGGTGAGCAACAAGCCTGATGCATACGCCCTCGTCAGGGCAGAGCGCCTGGGTGTGCCTACGGCTGTGATGCCCAAGGCAGAACTGAACGACCCGGAGGTGATGATGCCGCTGCTGGAGAAGTACGACATCGGCTTCATCGTGCTGGCAGGCTGGCTGCCGCTAATTCCCAATTTCCTGATTGATGCCTTCCCGCATAAGATCATCAACATCCACCCTGCCCTGTTGCCGAAGTACGGCGGCAGGGGGATGTGGGGCCATCATGTTCACGAGGCTGTGAAGGCTGCCGGAGAGACGGAGACGGGGATGACCGTCCATTGGGTGACGCCCGTCTGCGATGCTGGCGAGATCATCGCCCAGTTCCGTGTGGCGCTCTCACCCGAGGACACCGTCGACGATATCGCCGAGAAAGAGCATCTGCTGGAGATGCAGCATTTCCCGAAGGTCGTGGAAGAGATTATCCAATCCATACAATAACATATCGCTATGAGAAGAGGAGGATTCAGACTTCTAAGCATCACTACAGCACTTCTGTCAATCCTGACGATGCTGTCGTGCAGCGGTGAGCAACGGGCGAAGATACGCGCCAGCAAGGCCGACAGCATCTTGTATGCCGCTGGTGAGACGCGTAACTACGAGCGTATCCTGGCATTGGCAGACAGTCTGGAGCATGCAGGAGACCTGTCTGAAATCAACGCCAACAGGTGGCGCGGCGTGGCCTACTACTACGAAGGCCTCCACCGCACGTCAGAGTTCTACTATAAGAAAGCCGTTGCAGGCCAGATCAAGAGCGAGAACGATGCCCTGAACTACAACAAGTCAGCCCGTCGTCTGGCCCAGATGCTGTTGAAGAAAGGCGACTACGAGGGGGCACTGCAAGTGGCGATGAATGCGCTGGAGACGATGCGCGGAAACGGCAGCGGCTCCGAGACCGACTTTGCCACCCTCATGAATACCGTAGGCTGCTGTCAGTTGAACCTCGGCAGAACGGCACTCGCTGCCCAGAACTTCGCCGATGCCTACAAGCTATTCAGGGGATTGGCAGCCTCAGACCCCACAGGCCGCAAGGGTCAACTTGCCTACGACGGTGTGTGCAGCATCGTCGATGAATACCTGTCAGTGGGCCACTACGAAGAGATGTCCCCCTGGATTGATCATGCAGAGGAACTGCTCAGAGACTACGAACAACTGCCCGTCGCAGAAAAGAAAGTCGTGGAGAGTGCCCAGGCGAAGATAGATCTGCTGCGCGCCATCGCCCTGCAGCACACAGGACAGACACGGGAAGCCGCCAAAGCCTATAATGCAGCGGCAAAGACTTATTACGGCAGATCGGGTGAAGGACGTCTCTATGCGAACAAATACCTCGTGGCAGCCAATCGTTACGATGAAGCCGCAGACAACTTCCGCGACCTGGACCGTCTGCTCAAAAAGAACGATATCACCCTCACACTCGACAACATCCAACATTATCTGCTGCCCAAATACCGTGCCAACGTTGGTGCAAACCGCAAGGATTCAGCCATTGCCGTTGGCAAACAAATCAGCAATGCCCTCGACAGTGCCATCTATGCTGCCAAACAGAACGATGCCGCAGAGCTGGCCACGATGTACGACACCCAGCAGAAAGAAGCCGAGATAGCCCAACAGAAAGAGAGCCTCACCCAGCAGCGACTCATATACACTGGCGTCGCCCTTGTGCTCGTCATGGCATTCTTCATTACCTATACGCTCCACAAGCGTGAGTCAACGCACCGTCTGGAGGTGGCGCATACGAAGCTGCAACATGCCTACGACAAGTTGGAAGAGACGACGGCTGCCAAGGAGCGCATCGAGAGTGAACTGCGCATCGCCAGAGATATCCAGATGTCGATGGTGCCCAACATATTCCCCACCCATGAAGGTCTGGATATGCATGCCTCGATGTCGCCCGCCAAAGAGGTGGGAGGCGATCTTTACGGTTATCTGCTAATAGGCGACAATCTCTATTTCGCGCTGGGCGACGTATCGGGCAAGGGTGTGCCCGCCTCACTGTTCATGGCACAAGCCACCCGACTGTTCCGCACACTGGCCAATCAGGGCATGATGCCGGCAGAGATCTGTACCCGCATGAACGATGCCCTATCGGGCGAAGACAATCAGAGCGGCATGTTCGTGACATTCTTCCTCGGACTCTTGAATCTGAAAACAGGTAACCTTCATTACTGCAATGCCGGACATAATCCCCCCATCATCGGCGGAGGTGAGCATCATGGTGATTTCCTCGAAGTACTGCCCAATGCCCCCATCGGCCTCTGGCCCGGACTCGAATATCAGGGTGAAGAACTTGAGAGCATCAGGAAGCGTCCCCTCTTCATCTATACCGACGGACTTAACGAAGCCGAAGATACGGAGCAGAACCAGTTTGGCGATGACCGGCTGTTGGATATCCTCAGGCATACCCACTTCGACTCCGCCAAGCAGGTGATAGAAACACTTCAGGCCGCCGTTGAGCAGCACCGTAATGGTGCAGAACCCAACGATGACCTGACGATGATGTGTATCAGAATCAGTTAATTCTCTGCAGCTGCCTTGAGAATCTCAGATAGAGTCGGATGGATGTGAACCATGTCGGCAAGTTCTTCCATCGTGGTATGCTTGCACATCAGCACACTCACCTCCTGAATGATATCTGCCGCATGGGCACCGTAAGCGTGACAGCCGAGAATCAGTCCATCGGGCGAAGCGAAGAGCTTCAGCATTCCCTCGCTCTCACCCATGGCGAGGGCCTTGCCGTTGGCACGCCAGAACGACTTCTTCACAATGTAGGGGATACCCGCAGCCTTGAGTTGATCCTCGGTAGGACCGACGCAGGCAGCCTCGGGCTCAGTAAAGATAGCTGCCGGCATGATGTCGAAGCGGATATGATCGTGCTTGCCTAGGATATGGTTGACAGCACGCACGGCCTGCATCTCGGCAGCATGGGCAAGCATCTGACGGCCATTGACGTCACCGATGGCATACATCCCCATTTCAGAGCGTTGCTCGCCTTCCCTTGGCTTTTCCAAAGGGAGGGAAGATATGACTCTAAAATCATCATCAACGAGGATGGCACCGTTGGGGGCGAGAGTAATTCCCAGATGTTCAAGGCCAAGGCCTTCAGTACGGGGTTTGCGGCCTGTAGCCATCAGAATCACGTCGGCATCGATATCTACAAGGTTCTCTACTGCGGTCTTCATGCGGAAGGTGATGCCGCGTTTCTCCAGATACTTACGCAGGCGCTTGGCGATGTCACTATCCAATGCAGGCAGACATTCCTTAAGATACTCGATGACAGTTACCTCAGAGCCGAAACGGTTAAACACTGAGGCAAACTCCATGCCAATGACGCCTGCACCGATAATGGCGAGACGCTTAGGGAGGGTATCGAGGTGAAGCAAGCCCGTGGAATCGACTACGCGAGAATCAGTCTTGACGCCCTCAATGGGGAGCCACTTGGTTTCGGAGCCTGTGGCGATGATGATGCTAGGGGCGGTGTAGTCGTTCACCGTATGCGCATCAGCAAATGCTCCCTTTTCACGCACCAACGTGATGTTGGGATGCGAGAGGATTCCCTCTACCCCAGCCCGCAACTGCGTTACGACTGCAGCCATACGCTCACGAGCCTCATCGAAAGACTTGGCATGAACATAGGTCTTCGTAGGAATACAGCCAACATTCAGACAAGTGCCTCCCACGTCAGCCCCTTCGAAGACCACGACTTTCAAGCCTTGCTTGGCAGCGTATTCTGCGGCACGGTAACCACCAGGGCCCGCGCCGATGATGATCAGATCAGTCTTATTCATTGAACATTGAACTTTTGGCATTGAACACTATGACTCTGCCTGAAGCTGCCGATAAGTCGTGACCGGATGCTTGGCGGCAAGGACATCGTCTACGCGACCAATAGGCGTATCGTGAGGAGCTGACTTCACCAGTTCGGGATCCAGCTTCGCCTCCTCGGCTATCTGGCGCATCACGGCGATAAAGCCATCAAGCGTCTCCTTCGATTCGTTCTCGGTAGGCTCAATCATCAGACTCTCGTGGAAGAGCAACGGGAAGTAGATCGTAGGTGCATGATAGCCGTAATCGAGCAGTCGCTTGGCTACGTCCATCGTGGTGACACCCGTAGACTTATCCTTCAGACCGTCGAAAACGAACTCATGGCAGCAAAGGCCGTCAATGGGCAGTTCGTAGACATCCTTCAGGCTCTCCTTGATGTAATTGGCATTGAGCGTGGCCAGCGGACCTACCTCCTTGACATGTTCACGACCCAACGAGAGGATGTAAGCATAGGCACGCATCATCACGGCGAAGTTGCCATGATAGGGCGATACGAAGGGGAAGCAATCCTGCAAACCCTCACGAACACCTACCGGACCACTGCCAGGACCGCCACCGCCATGAGGGGTAGAGAAAGTCTTGTGGAGGTTGATGTGCATCACGTCGAAGCCCATATCACCAGGGCGACAGGCACCCAGCATGGGATTCAGGTTAGCACCATCATAATACATCAAGCCGCCGCAGTCGTGGATGAGTCTGGCAATCTCGGGGATACAGGTTTCGAAGAGACCAAGGGTATTGGGATTGGTCATCATCATGGCGGCAATCTCGGCACCCTGGTCAGCAACAATGCGTTGCAGATCCTCAACATCCACCTGACCATTTGCCTGTGATTTCACCTCGATAATCTCCAGACCACAGACAGCAGCAGAGGCAGGGTTAGTGCCATGGGCGCTATCAGGTACAATGACCTTCTTGCGCTGCATGTCGCCACGCTGGCGATGATAATTGTCGATAATCATCAGTCCCGTCAACTCACCATGAGCACCGGCATAGGGTTTAAAGGTGAAGTGAGCCAGACCTGTAAGTGCACAGAGCGAACGTTCCAAAAGCGACACCAGAGCCTTGGCCCCTTTTACCGTCTCGGCAGGCTGCTCAGGGTGCAGATTCTGAAACTGAGGCAGCGCAGCCATCTCTTCGTTGATCTTGGGATTGTACTTCATGGTGCAAGAGCCCAACGGATAGAAGCCTGTATCGACACCAAAGTTATTATTCGAGAGATTCGTATAGTGGCGCACCACTGTGAGTTCATCACACTCAGGGAGTGCCGCCTCCTCGGAACGCTGCATAGAAGCTGGTATCTCATAACTGCCAAAATGGTTCTTGGGCAGACTGTAGCCTTTGCGACCCTCCTTGGAGAGTTCAAAGATCAGATTTCCGTATAGTCGATTATTCATAAGGCAGCAATCTTTACGAGGTTATCAATTTCTTCCTTGGTACGCTTCTCTGTAACGGCAAAGAGGATACCATTGTCGAACTTCACGCCCCCCAGGAATCCTGCATCAATAAAGCGTTGGTAGAGGGTATCGACGTCGCCATCGTACTTCACGTAGAGCTCATTGAAGAAAGGTTTGTCGTAAACCAACGAGAAACGATTCGTCTTCAACAGTTCGTCGCAGAGATAGTGGGCACCAGCGTATGAGAGCTGTGCAGCCTCCTTCATGCCCTGCTTACCCATCAGCGAGAGATAGATGGTAACGAAGAGTGCCATCAGCGACTGGTTGCTACAGATATTAGAGGTAGCCTTCTGGCGACGGATATGCTGTTCGCGAGCCTGGAGGGTGAGCACGAAGGCACGCTGATCGCGATTATCTTTCGTCATACCAACGATACGGCCCGGCATCTTGCGGATAAGCTTCTCGGTGCAGCACATATAACCCACGTAAGGCCCGCCAAACTGCATGGGGATGCCAAGACTCTGGCCATCGCCAACAGCGATATCAGCGCCCCACTCGCCAGGTGTCTTCAGCACAGCGAGATCTGCAGCCACACTATCCATGATGAAGAGTGCCTTCTGCTCGTGACAAGCCTCAGCGAAACCAGTGAAATCTTCTACAATACCATATACATTTGGCTGCTGCACAATAACACCTGCCACGCCTCCCTCAGCGAGCAGTTTCTTGAGGTCATCAAGATCGGTAACACCATCCTTGAGGGCTATGGTGCCGAGTTCGATACCATGGTGAAGGGCATAAGTATCGAGTACCTTGCGTGTTCTGGGATTCAAGCTTGCAGACACCAGGACCTTGTTCTGTTTCTTACCAGCAGCCACAGCCATCATCATAGCCTCAGCACATGCGGTGGTACCGTCGTACATCGAGGCATTGGAGATGTCCATACCCGTGAGTTCGGCCATCATGCTCTGATACTCGAAGATATAATGAAGGGTACCTTGAGAGATCTCTGCCTGATACGGCGTATAAGAGGTCAGGAACTCTGAACGCTGCAGCAGACTGGGGATAACCGAGGGCATACAATGGTCGTAGACACCAAAGCCGGCAAAACAGGTGAGTTGGCGGTTTTGCGATCCCAGTTTATCAAAGGTATCGCGCACCTCCATCTCACTCATCTCCGAAGGCAAATTATAATCGCCCTTGAAGCGGATGTCATCAGGAATCTGAGCGTAAAGGCCATCGAGGTCCTTCACCCCCGCCTTCTCCAGCATCACCTGAAGATCATCCTCCGTATGCGGAAAATACTTGTAATCCATGCCTAATAATTATTTCGCACAGAAAGCTTCGTAGGCTTTGGCATCCATGAGGGCGTCGAGCTCTGTCTTGTCGCTGAGTTCTACTTTGATAATCCAATTCTCAAAAGCATCCTGATTGATGAGTTCGGGCTGATCCTCAAGCGCCTCGTTCACCTCGACTACTGTTCCGCTGACAGGTGCATACAGATCACTGGCAGCTTTAACGCTTTCCACAGCACCAAATTCCTCACCTGCCTCAACCTCATCGTCAACCTCAGGCATATCCACATACACAACGTTGCCCAATGCATTCTGAGCATAATCTGTAATACCGATAAAACCGAAATCACCTTCTACTCTTACAAATTCGTGCGACTCCGAGTAGTAGAGTCCTTCAATTACTTTTGCCATAATCTTTATAGTTCTATTGTTTCAATTATTCAATCTTTCAGTTCTTTTTGTAACTCTTGTTATAGAATTGCTTCTTGACCACCTTACCTGGGAACACCTTCTTGCGGATCTGAATCTGAAGTTCGGTATCGAGTTTGGCGTATGAGGCATCGACAAGCGCCATGCAGACACTCTTATCGGTAGAGATCGTGTGATAACCAGTGGTCACTTCACCAACAGGTTCACCTTCCATATTCAATACGGTGTAGCCATGACGGGGAATGGCCTTGTCGAAGAGTTCGATACCTACGAGTTTCTTTGAAGGGCCTTCTGCCTTCTGCTTAGCAAGCGCCTCCTTGCCGACAAACTCGGCTTTGTCGAGTTTCACAAACATACCCAGACCTGCCATGATGGGGGTGATATCCTCTGACAGTTCATCGCCATAAAGGGGCAGACCTACCTCGAAACGGAGGGTATCACGGCAACCCAAGCCACAAGCCTGAACACCTGCAGCAATCAATTTATCCCAACAATCGCGGATATAATCGTGAGAGGCATAGATCTCAAAACCATCCTCACCCGTATAGCCCGTGCGGCTGATAATCACATCGCCAATCGTTTTTACGGTATAGAACGTCAGCTCTGCACAGGGCAGACCAAGTACGGTCTCAACAATATGCTCAGACTCGGGACCCTGTATAGCTATCTGACCATAATAGTCACTGCGGTTCTGCAGGTCGATATCGAAATCCTCAGCATGCTGCTGCATCCACGCCCAATCCTTATCTATATTAGCAGCGTTGATGACAAGGAAGAAATCGTTCTCGCCCATTTTATATACCAGCAGGTCGTCGACGGTTCCGCCATTCTCATAGCACATCATGCCATAAAAGATCTTACCCACGGGAGCACCTGCAACATCGTTGGTGAAGATATACTGTACATAACGTTCGGCATCAGGACCTTTGACCGTCACTTCGCCCATGTGGGAGACGTCAAACAGTCCTACATGCTCACGCACAGCGATATGCTCTGGAGCAATGCCTCCCTGCTGATAAAGCAAAGGCATGTCGAATCCCCCGAAGGTCACCATGGTGGCACCCAGTGAGAGATGCTTGTCATAAAGACAAGTACGTTTTTCCTTCTTTTCTAGTTCTTGTTTAATTGCCATAGATCGTAGTTTTATAATAAGTTAATGAATTCTTCTTTCAGATACGAAGCCTCGATAGCTTCAATCTTTGCCACGTCGTCTTGCGACAACTGACGCTCTCCCACACAAAGGGTATCCCGTATCAACTGTTTCAATGCCTCTACTCCCTCCAGTGTCGTATAATCCTTGAGTAAGGTTATACGCTGGCGCACGCTCTGGATGCCTTTCTTCTCGAGTTTCTCAGGGCCAGGCGTGATGGCATTAAGCATATGTTCCATATTCGTATCATAGAGCATCGTGCTGTGGACGATACTTCTGCCTCCCACATGGTAGCAGGCTGTGCCACACACCTTACGATCGCCGATCATGATGTCGTTATGCTGTGTACCTGTTGCCTCGATGCCGAGTCTGCGCAGAACCAGCAATATCATATTGACGAAACGATTGAAGGCAAAGTTCACGTTCTCTTCGGTGGTGATAAACGACAGCATCAGATTGTCCATGTCCGCATACACACAACCTCCCCCACTCTTTCGGCGATAGAGTTTGATGTTATACTCCCTGCAGTAAGCCACATTGACCTCATTCTCCAGCACCTGATTGCGCCCGAAAATCACACTCGGCTCCACCTGCCACATAAAGAAAGCATCGGGCTCATCGAGGTGACGCGCCACGAATTCCTCCATCGCCAGATAGAAGGAGAGACGACGGGTTTCAGAAACCGGCAGAGAGATATACTTCATGTTTTAGGCAACAGTCATTTTAACTTTTTGCAAAAATATGAAGTTTTTATGTATCCTGCAAATATTTAACTATAATTATTGCACTCTTTGCAAAAATTTTAATTCGGTTTTATGTCTTATTCATGTTTCATCATGTTAAATTAATGTTTTTTTTTGTATATTGACAAAAAATGTTTATCTTTGCAGCAAAATAACAGATAATATAGTGGAAAAGACTGAATTTACACTACTCAATAAGATCAAGTACCCTGAGGATTTGCGCAAATTGTCTGTTGACGATTTACCTCAGGTATGTAAGGAACTGCGCGAGGATATTGTGAAAGAAGTGGCGGTGAACCCTGGTCATCTGGCCTCCAGCCTTGGTGTAGCAGAAATTACCGTAGCCTTACATTATGTCTATAACACCCCAGAAGACAGAATCGTATGGGATGTAGGCCATCAGGCTTACGGACATAAGATTCTGACGGGGCGTCGCGAGCAGTTCTGTACCAACCGCAAACTGGGTGGCATCAAGCCCTTCCCGTCTCCCACGGAAAGTGTCTATGACACATTTGCCTGCGGACATGCATCGAACTCCATCTCCGCTGCCCTTGGAATGGCTGTGGCCGCTGAGTTGGAAGGTAAGAAGGATCGCCATGTGGTGGCAGTAATCGGCGACGGCGCAATGAGCGGCGGATTAGCCTTCGAGGGTCTCAACAACGTATCGTCGAGTCCTAACGACTTGCTGATTATCCTCAATGACAATAATATGTCGATTGACCGTTCAGTGGGCGGCATGAAACAATATCTGCTGAACCTGAGCACCAACGAGACCTATAATGCCATGCGTTTTAAAGCTGCCCGCTGGCTGAATGGTAAAGGCATGCTGAGCGATGACCGCAAGAAGGGTATCATCCGTTTCACCAACGCCATCAAGAGTGCCATCTCCCACCAGCAGAATGTCTTTGAAGGTATGAACATACGCTACTTCGGACCATTCGACGGTCATAACGTGAAGGAGCTGGTGCGCATCCTGAAACAGATCAAAGATATGAGAGGGCCGAAGTTGCTGCATCTGCATACACAGAAGGGCCACGGCTACGCTCCTGCGGAAAAAGACGTAACGACATGGCATGCACCGGGAAAGTTCAACCCCGATACAGGAGAACGCATCGTTGACAACGATCCCAACAAGCCTCAGAAATACCAGGATGTCTTTGGTCATACGCTGTTGGAACTGGCCAAACAGAATCCGAAGATTGTCGGTGTGACACCAGCAATGCCCTCCGGTTGCTCGATGAATATCATGATGAAGGAGATGCCTGAGCGCACCTTCGATGTCGGCATCGCCGAGGGACATGCAGTAACCTTCTCTGGCGGCATGGCCAAAGACGGTCTGCTTCCATTCTGTAACATCTATAGTGCCTTTGCACAAAGGGCATTCGACAATATCATCCACGACGTAGCCCTGCTAAACTTGAACGTGGTGTTCTGTTTCGACCGTGCTGGGCTCGTCGGAGAAGACGGTCCTACGCATCATGGTGCTTTCGACCTTGCAGCACTAAGACCTATACCGAACCTGACGATTGCTTCGCCACTCGACGAGCATGAACTACGCAGACTGATGTACACAGCGCAGTTGCCCGACAAAGGGCCGTTCGTAATCCGCTATCCCCGTGGTGGCGGAGAATTGCAGGACTGGCGCTGTCCGTTTGAAGAAATCAAAGTCGGCACAGGCCGTAAGTTGCACGACGGTAACGACGTGGCAGTATTAAGCATCGGCCCCATCGGCAACAATGTGACAAGAGCGATCGAACTGCTCAAGAAAGCAGGCGACAATATCAGTGTTGCCCACTATGACATGCGATTCCTGAAACCTATCGACGAGACGATTCTTGAAGAGGTAGGCAAGAAGTTCAAGCGGATTATCACCGTTGAGAACGGTGTCAAAAAAGGCGGACTGGGCTCTGCTGTGCTGGAATGGATGAACGACCACAATTATCAGCCGAAGGTAGTACGCATGGGACTACCCGATTCTTTCGTGGAACACGGAACCGTAGCCGAGCTACAGAAAATAACCGGACTGAGTGAAGAAGATATTGTGAACGCAATTAAGGAACAATGAAAGTTGTGATTGCCGGTGCAGGTGCCGTAGGTACTCATCTGTCGAAACTATTATCGCGCGAACATCTGGACTGTGTGCTGATTGATGCCGATGATGAAAGACTGAGTGGCATGAGCGACTATGACGTGATGACCTATCAGGCCTCTCCCACCAGTATCAACGCGCTGAAAGAAGCCGGTGTGACCAATGCCGATCTGTTCGTAGGGGTTACGCCCGAGGAAAGCATCAACATGAATGCCTGTATCCTGGCGCATGCCCTCGGTGCGAAGAAGACCGTTGCCCGTATTGACAACTATGAAAACTTGTCGCCCGACTTACAGCCATTTTTCAAGGATCTGGGCATCGACTCACTGATCTACCCCGAAGTGCTTGCTGCCATCGATATCACCAATGGTCTGAAGTTATCGTGGGTGAGACAACGTTGGGACGTACACAACGGTGCGCTGGTTCTGCTGGGTATCAAACTGAGGGAATCAGCAGAGATCCTGAATCAGCCTCTGCGCGACCTCTGTGGTCCTGACGACCCCTATCATGTCGTTTCAATCAAACGTGGTGGTGATACTATCATCCCTAGCGGTATGGACGAGCTGCACGTCAACGACCTCGTCTATATCATGACCACCAAGGAGTATATCCCCTATATCCGTAAGATTGTCGGCAAGGAGCATTATGCCGATGTCAAGAACGTAATTATCATGGGTGGCGGGAAGACGGCTGTAAGGGCTGCATTGGCTATCCCTAACTACATGAACGTCAAGATCATCGAGAAGGATATCCAACGCTGTGAAAGGCTGAACGAACTGCTGGAGCAGGAAAAAACAATGGTAATCCACGGTGACGGTCGCGATCTGGGACTGCTCGAAGAGGAGGGAATCAGAAATACACAGGCATTCGTGGCGCTTACCGGCAATGCCGAGACGAATATCCTGGCTTGTCTGACTGCAAAGAAACTCGGTGTACGCAAAACGGTGGCACTGGTGGAAAATCTCGACTATGTCAGCATGGCCGAAAGTCTCGATATCGGCACCATCATCAACAAAAAGACCATTGCCGCCAGTCATATCTTCCAGATGCTGCTGGATGCCGACGTCGACAATCTGCGTTCGCTGATGCTCGTCGATGCCGAAGTGGCTGAGTTCACTGCTGCCGAAGGTTCAAAGGTCACCAGGAAGCCCGTTAAGGATCTGGGATTGCCGTTTGGCACAACCATCGGCGGACTAGTACGCAACGGTGTGGGAATGCTCGTCAACGGTAACTCACAGATTCAGGCAGGCGACTCCGTGATGGTTTTCTGTCATGAAACCAAACTGAAAAACGTAGAGACCTTCTTCAAAAAGAATACGATATGGTAAACCTCCGTATCATCAGCAAGATCATCGGTTCGCTGCTCTTCATCGAGGCGTTCTTCATGTCGTGGTGCGCCATCATTTCATTCAGCTACGACGAAGACGACCAGATGGCATTCCTGCTATCGATGTTGCTGACCTTCGGATGCGGTGCCTTATTTATGCTATTCGGAAAGAATGCCGAAAACATATTAAGCCGTCGTGATGCCTATCTGCTCGTCACGGCAGTATGGGTGATCTTCTCGTTCTTCGGCATGTTTCCGTTCCTTACCCACGGTTGTATTCCCAATGTCACTGATGCCTTCTTTGAGTCGACGTCAGGTTTCAGCACCACTGGTGCATCGATTATCGACAATGTGGAGATATTGCCTCACGGCATCTTGTTCTGGCGCTCGCTCACACAATGGATTGGCGGCTTGGGAATCGTCTTCTTCACCATCGCCATTCTGCCATCGCTGGTGGGTGGTAGCGTGAAGGTATTTGCTGCAGAGGCCACGGGGCCCATCAAGGCCAAGATGCACCCGCGACTATCCACCACAGCCAAATGGATCTGGAGTATCTACCTGACGCTGACCATTGCCTGCGGACTGGCATTCTGGGCTGCGGGTATGAACTGGTTTGAGGCCGTGAACTACGCTATGACTACAACGGCCACAGGCGGATTCGCCATACACAACGAGAGCACAGAGTATTTCGACTCTGCTACCATCGACTATATCTCGATCACTTTCCAGTTCCTTTCGGGCATCAATTTCACCTTATTATATATAAGTATAATCAAGATGAAACTGAAATCCCTGTTCACGAACTCAGAATTCAAACTCTATATCAGCGTCGTAGCCGGAGCCACGCTCTGGATTATGTATCTGCTGCTTACTCGTATGGACTATGACCTGGAGCATGCCTTCCGCAGCGCATTGTTCCAAGTGGTATCGTTCATGACCACCACAGGCATGTTTAACGAGGATGCGGGCACTTGGCCACACATCACCTGGGTGATACTGGGTGTCGTGATGTATCTGGGCGCCTGTGCAGGCAGCACTAGCGGTGGCTTTAAGTGCATCAGAGGTGTGATGCTGTTGAAGGTGATACGCAACAACTTCCGCCAGAGTCTGCACCCGAATGCCGTATTACCCGTCAAGATAAACGGCATCAACATACCTCAGCTGAAACTGGTGGCACTCTTTGCATTCTTCACGCTGACAATACTGATGGTCATCATAACTGCTACAATCATGATTGTGGCAGGCATAGACAACACGAACGCCATCACCATCGCCCTGAGTTGTGTGAGCAACGTAGGTCCGACGTTAGGCACGCAGATCGGCCCTGTGATGTCATGGTCAATACTACCTGATTATATCAAGTGGTTACTCTGTCCGCTGATGCTCATGGGACGTCTTGAAATCATGACGGTACTGGTGCTGTTCACCCGCAGCTTCTGGAAGGAAAATTAACTACACACTAATATAATATTATGTATAAATTCGAACCCCTGCTTAAGCAGACACTCTGGGGAGGTGACAAGATTATCCCCTTCAAGCATCTTAACACACAGACGGAACGCGTCGGAGAGAGCTGGGAAATCTCTGGCGTGAAGGATAACGAGACGATAGTGGCCAATGGCCCCGATAAAGGCAAGAGTCTGAACCAACTGGTGAGCGAACAAAAAGCGAAACTCGTAGGCGAAGAGAACTACCAGCGCTTCGGTGATGAGTTCCCGTTGCTCGTCAAGTTTATCGACGCTCGTCAGAATCTCAGCATTCAGGTGCATCCGAATGACGAGACAGCACATCGTCTGGGCAAGCCGCGCGGCAAGACCGAAATGTGGTACACCTTGGAATCAGCCCCTGGCGCCCATCTTTACAATGGTCTGAAGAAGAAGATTACCCCCGAGGAATATGAACAGATGGTTGCGAACGACACCATCGTCGATGCACTGGCGCGCTACGAGGTAAAGGAGGGCGACGTGTTCTTCATCCCCGCCGGCCGTATCCACGCAATCGGCTCTGGCTGTTTCGTGGCAGAGATCCAGGAGACTTCGGATGTGACCTACCGCATCTACGACTATAAGCGCAAGGACAAAGACGGCAACTACCGCGAGCTCCACACCAAGGAGGCTGCTCAGAGCATCGACTATACCGTGCTGCCAAACTACCGTGCAGGTTACAAGCCCATTCTGAACGAAGGCGTACAACTCGTTGAGTGTCCCTATTTCACGACTGCAGTCTATGATCTCACGGAACCCATGCTGCTCGACTACTCCGAGCTCGACTCGTTCGTGATTCTGATTGCCGTTAAAGGCGAAGGCACAATCAAGGCCAACGGTGAGGAGATGACATTCAAGATGGGCGACACCATCCTACTGCCTGCAACGACCAACGAGGTAAAAATAGAAGGAGAAGTAAAATTCCTGGAGACTTACGTCTGAACATCAAGGTAGTTCCTGACGTCCTCCTGTATGCGCCGGAACTGCTCGGAGAGCATATAGCCGCTATTCTTTTTAAGCATCACCTTGATGTCCTGTTGTGAGTTCTCATAGCAGGACATCTCGTTTTGCTTCTGAGTCTTATGCGCCTTGGCATGATAGATCTCATTCTGGCGCTCCTGGCGCAACAGGTTGCACACTTTAGTCAGGATCGGCGATACGACCGTATCAAACAGATGATGACCCTGTATATATAAATAGGTGGTCTGCGGCGTCACGCCCAATGCCTTCAGACTGTCTTTAGTGGCCAGATACTCCTCCTTGGCTTCGGGGAACAGACGCTGCAGTTCGTTGATCTTCGTATGAACCTTGCGCTTGACATTCCTGATCGACGGCTCCGGATCCATCACATTGAAACCACCAGGGTCGGCAATTCTGTTGAAATCGGTAATCGAGAACTTAGGATAGTTGCCGTTGCGATACAGCATGACCGACCATACGAACAAGGGGAACAATGCCTCACTGAATTGTGAGAAATACCCACGGAAATCAAATATACGATGATCGTTAAGCGTCACGGAGACACACACGTTATGCAGCGAAGGCGCATAACACTGGAAATTCTCGATGGCATAGACGTAGGTGTGGAAGACATAAGGGCTCTCAAGCACCCGTTTCGACTGAGCTGTGCTCCCCTGAATCACATAGTCATAGTCGGCATCCACACAGGCTATCATGTCCTTGCCCAACGGTTCTCCTTCGAGGAAGTTCATCAGCACCGACTTCTTTCCACGCGACAGATTGCCCTTCGACGGCAACATCACCTCGAAATAGCGCTTATCGTTCTCAAACTCGCTGAGCACCGTCCGCCAGAAGTAGATATCATCGTAACTCTCGACATAGGCCACAATCCTATGGCGCGCCTTTTTCGAAGTGAGCGAATTGGCCGCTTCGAAATAACCAGAGTTGAGATATCCCTTTAGCCCCTTCGGCATAATGACAAGTCAGGGTTATGTGGTAATGTCATTCACCTCTGTCACGGCATCGATCCAGCCATTCATGATAACAGCAGGCGAGTGCGTTGTCAGGATGATCTGCACATTGGGATTCAGTTCCACACAGAGATCGATGAGCCGCTTCTGCCACTCGATGTGCAGCGACACCTCCGGCTCGTCCATAAAGAGCACATAAGGCTGGTTATCCTCCACGAGCACCGTCAGCAAGATAGCCAGCATCTGCTTTTCACCGCTCGAGAGCTGATAGGGAACCAGCGTCTCACCAATCTGCGAGAAACGGATCTCGTTCTCCGTCCGCACAATCTTCTTGCCGGTCTCCGAGAACAGGTCGTCGACAATATCCTGGAAACGCTTCTTCTGCATCGACAGATGCTGGGCTGCGTCCATGTTTCCCTGCTGCAGCTCGGCAATGATACGGTTGCCGATATTCACCTGATAGTCCAGATACTTCCGCTGCAGGTGATAAATCTGGAAATCAAGGGCAGACCTTACAGCGACAGGACCCGCTATCTCACGAATCTTAGCCAGACTGTTCATGAGCCCCGACTCCGAAAGCTCTATCATGGGAGAGTCCAACGAGCGGATCACGTCGTAGCGGATCCACTTGGCATCCTCGGGCTCCACATCCAGCCTCACACCCTTCAGCATGTGGCTGGGAAACTCACCGCCAGCAGAAAGGCCTTTCACCACCTTGTTCAGAATCGTACTCTTACCCTGACCGTTGCTGCCGCTCAGGATATTCACCTGTCGGTTCAGATTCCAGATGATATGTTTCTTTCCGCTCCACAACGAGTCGATCTCGATCCGCTTGATATATTCAGCGTACTTCACATTGGTTGTCTTGCCGTTCTGCATAGCCGTAGGTTTTAGTTATTCTTGCTTGTATTATCTTGTCTTGAAGACAGGTCGAGAATCGCCTGGATGCCAGAAGTCGAAGAGTGCGATTTCAAACGTCAGATTGCTGCATCCCAGAATGGTTGTCGAACTGCCAGTAGGCGTATAGTCGCTTTTTCCATAGCCCAGCATGTACGGGATGTGCACACGCCAGCGATCACCTACACGCATCTTTGTCAAAGCCGTTGAAAAACCAGCTACCACCTCTGAGATAGCCATGGTCTTCACGTAAGCCGTCTGCCAATTGAAATCACCTGTATAGCTCTGGTCAAAGACATAGCCTTCCGGATACGAGTCTGTAGGAATCAGGTGCCCACGATAGGCCACCCGGCAGGTATCCGAGAAGAAAGGTGTGGGATTATCGGCATCGCCCGACTCCAAAACCTCTACATAGATATAGTCGGCAGGTTTGCTGGAAGTGCCATCAATGGCATAGGACTGATACTTAGTAAGAGCAGAATTATTAAACCACTCCTGTATCTTCGCATCGTTACGCACTTGCCAGTTGTCATACTCGCCAGCCTCGTCACTGCCCTCGCTGCACGATGATACTATCCCCACGAGTGGGAACAGTATCACTGCAAGCAATATGTAATTCCAGTCCTTCATCATTTACTGAAGCTTCTTAAGCAGACTTACGATGCTCACCTTATCCTCGATGATGGCGTTGAGATCGCTGATGTTCACACGCTCCTGCTCCATCGTGTCGCGGAAGCGCAGGGTCACCTTACCATCGGTGAGTGAGTCGTGGTCGACGGTCACGCAGTAAGGTGTACCGATGGCATCCTGACGACGATAGCGCTTACCGATAGAATCCTTCTCATCGTACTGGCAATTGAAGTGGAACTTCAGCTGGTCGATGATCTCGCGAGCCTTCTCAGGCAGACCGTCCTTCTTCACCAACGGCATTACGGCACACTTCACGGGAGCCAAGGCTGCGGGCAATTTCAGAACCACGCGGGTCTCGCCGTTCTCCAGTTTCTCCTCCTCGTAGGCATGACACATGACAGAGAGGAACATACGGTCGACACCGATAGAGGTCTCGATCACATACGGGGTGTAGCTCTCGTTAGTCTGCGGATCGAAGTACTTGATGCTCTTGCCAGAGTACTTCTCATGCTGCGAGAGGTCGAAGTTCGTACGAGAGTGGATACCCTCCACCTCCTTGAAGCCAAACGGCATCTTGAACTCGATATCGGTAGCAGCGTTGGCATAGTGAGCCAGCTTGTCATGATCGTGGAAACGATAGTTCTCAGCACCGAAGCCCAGGGCCAGGTGCCACTTCATACGCGTCTCCTTCCACTTCGGGAACCACTCGAGCTCCGTGCCAGGCTGTACGAAGAACTGCATCTCCATCTGCTCGAACTCCCTCATACGGAAGATGAACTGACGGGCCACGATCTCATTACGGAAAGCCTTACCAATCTGAGCGATACCGAAAGGAATCTTCATACGACCCGTCTTCTGCACATTCAGATAGTTCACGAAAATACCCTGAGCCGTCTCCGGACGCAGGTAGATCTTCATCGAGCCGTCTGCCGTAGAACCCATCTCCGTAGAGAACATCAGGTTGAACTGGCGCACGTCGGTCCAGTTCTTCGTACCGCTGATAGGATCCACGATCTCCTCGTCGAGGATAATCTGCTTCAGCTCATCGAGGTCTGGTCCCTGCATGGCAGCAGCATAGCGGGCGTGCAGTGCGTCGCGTTTCTGCTTGGTCTCAGCCACACGTGGAGAAGTCTCCAGATACTTGGCTTCATCGAACTGGTCTCCAAAGCGCTTGCGGGCCTTCTCTACTTCCTTCTGGATCTTCTCGTCGTATTTGGCAATCTGATCCTCAATCAGCACGTCGGCACGATAGCGTTTCTTTGAGTCGCGGTTGTCGATCAGGGGATCATTGAAGGCATCCACGTGTCCGCTGGCCTTCCATATCGTCGGGTGCATGAAGATGGCAGAATCGATACCCACGATGTTCTCGTGCAGCATCGTCATGGCCTTCCACCAGTACTGCTTAATATTGTTCTTCAATTCCACGCCGTTCTGACCGTAGTCGTACACAGCGCCCAAACCATCGTAAATCTCACTTGAGGGGAACACGAAGCCATACTCTTTACAATGGCTTACGATTTTCTTGAATACATCTTCTTGTGCCATATCTTTTACATTTTTCTATTTTACCTTTTTATATTTTGAGTGCAAAGGTACGAAAAATATACGGCTGTTTACGAGTATTTCTCGTTTTTTTAACTATTTTCATCAAAAAACTTGGTTATTTCAGAAAAAAGCACTACTTTTGCACCCGCAAATACAATTTAGGGGCATAGCCCAGTTGGTTTAGAGCGCTGCAGTCACATTGCAGAGGTCCCCGGTTCGAGCCCGGGTGTCCCTACGAAAAAAGGATTCCGCCGATTGTGGAATCCTTTTTTCATATCTGCCAGTTTCACCTTATCGCATTTTGATGCACATCTTGGTGAGATCATCGCTGGGCTCCGCATCACCTACGAACTCCTCTACAGCCTTGTGGACGAACTCCGAAGTCTGGCGGGCATCGCCCAGGTCATTCTGCAGCAATGCCTGTAGGCGCTCATCGCCGAACTGCTCCTTATTGATGTTCTCAGCTTCATTGATACCATCAGTATACACAAAGAGCGTCTTGCCGTGCATATTGTCCACCTCTTCGCCTGCAAATTCCAGTTCCGGCCAAAGGCCGATTGGTGCATTCGTCTCCATCTGCATATACTCACCGTCGAGCAGCGGCGGATTATGCCCCGCGTTACAGAACTCCATCTGACCGGTCTTCAGGTGGATGAGCCCGATGAACATCGTGACAAACATTCCCTGGTTGTTATCCTCCGCCAGCGCATGGTTCAGTCGCGTGGCAATGGTGTCGGGCATCAACCGCCCGTCAACCAGCGTGCGGAACATTCGGGTCACCTCAGCCATATAGAGGGCTGCGGGCACACCTTTGCCACTGACGTCGCCAACGCAGAAATACAGCAGGTCATCAATCAAGACATAGCCATACAAGTCGCCGCCGACCTCCTTGGCAGGGGTCATCATCGCATAGAGATCCACATCCCTGCGGCGAGGGAACACGCTGGGCAGCATGCTCATCTGTATCTCACGGGCAATGCGCAGTTCGTTCTCGATACGCTCCTTGGCCTTGGTGGTCTCCTCAAGCTTGCCGTAAGCATCCTGCAACTGCTGGTTCACGCTTTTAAGATGCTTCATGTGCTTATTACGCCGATAAGCGAAGATTGTCAGGAAAAAGATAACGACCGCTGCAATGGTGCTGCCCGCCATGAGCATCAGCCGTACATTGGCCAGCTGCTGTTCCTTCGTCTCATTCTCGGCATAGGTTATCGAGAGTTCTGTGTCGAACTCGTTCATCTGCGAACGTGTCTCCGATGACTGGATAGAGTCAATCACCTCCTTGGCACGCTTCTGCCAGTAGAGTGCCTGTTTCCAGTCGCCCATGTGTTCGTAGATAGAGGCTTTCTGCGCACATTTGTTCTGCATGTGTATCAGTTTGTCTGCACGCTGCAATGCCAGTTTCCACTGCTTGCGGTTCTTGGCCTGATACACGTTGATCAGCTCACCGAAGAGTCCGCCCTGCCCGCCATGCTCTGCAATGAGCTTGGCACGCTCGCTATATGCCTCCTCAAACCCCAGACTGTCGCCTTGATTATACCGCGCCAGACATTTATAGCTCCAGGCCGTGATCTGATTCATGGGGATAATGCCAGGCTCTTCGAGCGCCTTGCGTGCATATTCGTTCAGCTCATCATAACTGTTTCTATGGAGCACCACCTCGCAAAGCCCCAGATAACAGGGGGCTGCACTCTCTTCCGGCAGGTATTTCTCCTTCAGATCCAGTGCCTGACGGAAACTTTTCTCTGCAAGTCCCATGTTGCCCGACTGTTCGCGGATGGTGCCCAGTGTGAAGGTGGCGAAGTACATGCCCACATTGCTCTTGTTCTCTTTCGCATGGTGGTAAATGTCGTGCGCCAGCTGAACTCCCTTCTGACGATCCACATACTCAAACATATAGATGGCCTCATAGCTGCATGAGCGGTAATAAGTCTCCTGATAGTCAGAAAACTCGGTGGCATCCTTCACCTTCTGAACGGCCTCGAAATAATTGTCTGTCTCTCGTGCACTATAATAGCGATAGGCCTCGTCGGTAAGTTTCTGGAGCCTAGGCGGGAGTTGATCCTCTGCCCTAACACCGATGGCGCCTGTCGTCTGAAACAGGATCGCCAGGAGGATATTGCATACAACTTTCTTCATACAACTGCAAAATTAAACAAAAATTCTGAACCCAAAAAGAAATTAGCCACTTTTTTTTGCATATCAGGGGGCAATGGGGTCAGGTAATCGCGAAACGCTTGCTTTAGCAAGAACCATTGCGTCCAATTAAAATGCTCCACAAAGTCAGACACCTCGATGATGTCTGGGAAGATCCATACAATATTATGCAATATTCTTACAAATGACTGCGCAAGAATCGTGTATTTTCAACTTATGGAAAAGTGTGCGGGAATACGTAAAATATGGCGGTTTTGCAAGGCATTGATAATGAATCTATTATGATTCCATGTAAGATATTACAATCAAAAAGATGCCTACAAGCTGGCAAAAACATGCCTGATGAGCAGGAATTACCCGTAAGGAAACGGGTAGTCCGCTTACGAGAAACTACCAGTTTCATACCGAGAAGCTCGGAATCGGAAAGAATCTGTCGGATATTTTCTTAAAATCGGACGTTTTTTTGCATATTTTTTGCTAGATTAAGCAGTTCCGTATACAAGAATTTTGGCCATTTTTATTTACACAGCCAAACTCTGGCATCATTTCCACTCATTACCAGTGACGCAAAAGGGCGCAAAAGTTCCTGTCACTTCTACGCCCACAAAAAATCCCCGTCAGAGAGGTCTGACGGGGGATTTATCATGAGAGAATTGCAAATGCTTAGTTGAACAGATAACGGATCGTGAACTGGAGACGATAGGTGGAAGCGGTGCTCTCGTAGTTCTGAGAAGTAGAGAGGTGGCGCTGTCCGTCCACGAGGTTATACTGATACTGCTTGTTGGCTGCATCGTAGGTGAGCAGGGTGTTACCCGTAATCTGCTTGTAGAGACCCCAGTCCTTGCAGAGGAAGTTGAGTACGTTCTCAATGTCCAGACCAAGCTGCAGGGCATGACGGGTCTTGCCGATCTTCACGCTCATGTCGCGCAGATACTTGAAGTCGAGCTGATGATGCCAAGGCATCTTGGCGCCACCGCGCTCTGTATACTGACCTGTGCGGTTCTTCAGGTAGTCATCCTGCTGGATGAAGGTCCAGAAGTCGTCGCGCTGCATGTCGGCAGTATAGGTTTCGCCATTGACCTTACCCTCCTTGAAGTCCCAGCTGTTGAGTTCCTGACGAGAAGCAGGCACGTAGATGAGGTTGCCGGGAGCCGACGGGTCGTTGTTCACGTTGCTGTTGAAGATGTAAGAGTAGCGGCTGTAAGCGTAAGAGCCCAGATAGCCGTACTGATAAGCATCGTAAACGAGGCTGAACGTAGAGGTTGAATGGCTTGACTCCTTCAGCTTATAGCTGGCTGAGAGGAGGAAACGGTTAGGAGCCACATAAGTAGCGTAACCCGTCTCGTTGTCGTTAACGGCATGGATAGAGTTACGATAGTTGTTGTAAGCTGAGGTAACCTGGTCGCCGATACCCTCGGTGTAAGACTTAGCCTTTGAGAGCGTATAGCTGGCATTGAGGTCGAGACCGAAGTCGAAAGACTTGCGCAGCTGGAAGCTCAGAGAAGCATAGTAAGCCTTTGTGCCGGCATTCTCAAGCACGTAAGCGTTCTGCTTGTTGTAGGTTGACATAGCATGACGCACATCGCCGTGACCGAGGTCAACCGTAGAAGAGCCATCCCAGTAAACATTGGCGTTAGACACGACAACGGGGTTCAGATCGCGGTTATAGATACCCTCGACGGTGAAGTCGATGTCGTAAGGCAGCTTGGCATCAAATGCCAGCGAAGCTTTCCAAGTCTTAGGCATGCGCAGATCTTCGCTCAGGATGGTGGGAGAACCAGGGATCGTGGTAGAGCTGGCAGCATTGATCTGCTTCAGCATATCGCCCTGACTCATGGTGAAACTGGGCAGCGTAGCGCCGTTGGCCTGAGTAGCCCAATAGGTGGTCTGACCCATACCAGAGTTACCGACTGCGGAAACGAGCCATACGAACGGCATGCGGCCTACGAAGAGACCTGTACCTCCACGGAGGATGTACTTACGCTCACCGGTGGTATCCCAGTTGAAACCGATACGCGGAGAGAAGCTAAGGCTTGCATCGGGCACGTTGTCGGTACGGAAATGACGGCCACCGAAATCGATTTTATAGTAGTTGTCATTGTAATTATTCTTCAGAGATGGATAAGAGGGCAACTCAAAACGGGCACCGATTGACATGCGGAAGCGCTCGCTCCAGCTGATGTTGTCCTGCAGATAGAACGACCACTGGTTGGTGCTCATCTCAGAGGTGAACATTGAGTGGGCGGCATTGTTGCCATAAGTCATACCGAATGCTCGGGGAGAACGTCCGAAGACAGCACCCCAGTTGCCTGAAGCAGCCTCCTCGGGCGTAGCCTCGAATACATAGTAACCGGCAGCGGCCTGCGCATATCCGTTGGCAGCAAAGTTGTGCTCAAACTGGATACCTCCGAAGAGATTATGCTTACCTAGGGTGACGTTCACCTCGTCGGTAATCACCGTAGTCTTGGTCTGTGCCAGGTTGCCATAGGTGAAGATATCACCTGTGTAAGCCCATGTGGGGAAGTGATCCTGACCATCGTTCATCACGACCTCGATTACTGGAGCAGCATCGTTGTACTCAGTAGAACGGGGCTGATCCTGGAATGAGTAAGTACCACGAAGGGTGTTGTTAACCTTACCGAACTTAGAGTTCAATTCGGCAGCGAACGAGGTAAACTTATACTCTGCATAGTAACGGCTTGAGAGTGAGCTCATGCCGTAGTTGGTATTGCTGCCATAGGTATTGTTGGAACCTCCATAGATATCGTTTGACCTGTTAGAGCCTACAGAACGCGAGGCAGAAGCCATGCTTGAGCTCTTACGATTAGACTTGGTGAAACGGATGTTAAACTTATGGTTATCGTTGATGTTCCAGTCTACACGGGCCAGGATACGATAGGCAGGCGTCTTGATGTTGTAGCCCTGCCAGGGACCTGTGGTGAGACCATAGGTCTTCTGCAGATAGCTGGAGAGGCCCTCGAGTTCCTCAATCTGCGGACGGCGGTTGGTGTTAGAGTAAGGAAGCGATCCGTCACCAGCACGGGCAATAGGTCCGGCAATCACATTGTCTTCGTATTCACCATTCAGGAAGAAGAACAACTTGTCCTTGATAATCGGGCCACCGAATGTTGCGCCGTAAGTGTTGGTGTGACCATTATCGACATCGAACACGGTGTTTCCTACACGGTTACCTTTCAGAGAGGTACTTGTAAGATAGGTATAAAGGCTACCCTTGAACTCGTTGGTACCGCTCTTCGTAACGGCATTGATGCCACCACCGGTGAATCCGCTCTGACGAACGTCATACGGCGTGATGGAGATGGTCATCTGATCCAGCGCGTCGAGCGAGATAGGCGTACCGCCACCAGGCAGCGGGCTGGAACCCAGACCGAAGGCATTGTTGAATGAAGCACCGTCGACAGTAACACTTGACTGACGGTAGTTACCACCACCGATTGCCATACCGCTAGCTGAACTACTCTGAGGAGTGAGCTTCATGATGTCAGTCATAGAACGGCCAATTGTCGGAACATTGGCCATCGCATTGGCATCAACGTTGGTTACTGCACCAGAACGGTCAGAACGCATCGTGTTGTTGGCCTGAGCCACTACGAGCACCTCCTGAAGCATCTCGCTTCCCTCCTTAAGGGATGCGTCGACCACCGTGTTCTGTCCCAGAGCAAGGTTGAAACCGGTCATCTTCGTTGTCTGATAGCCGATGTAACTTACCTCGACCTCGTAAGGGCCACCACTACGCATACCGGTAATGGTGTAGCGACCATTCACATTGGTCACGGCACGATAGACTGATCCCGAAGGAACGTGCTTGGCTGTGATAGTAGCACCAATGGCTTCTTCGCCACCAGCAGTTACGATACCCGTAATGCCAGAGGTTGTCACCTGAGCTACGGCTGAAAGCGAGAGCATCAGCACCGTAACAACCAGCAAGAAAAATCTTTTCTGCATAAATAAAAACTGTTTTAATTAATTAATGGGTGTCGGCTGTGAGCCAACATTATTTCTTACGGGTGCAAATTTAAGAAAAAAAATTGGGATATAGTAACAAATAAACAAGTTTTTTAATAAACACCCCAAAAACTTGTTAAATATTAATGGAGAAGAACCGCAGTCAGAATACGACCAGAGTCAATACCCAAACGGCGAGCTGAGAAATAGTCATCGGAATGCGCATAGGTACAGACGCCTGAGGTCTGTATGTTTTCTGCCTTCAGCCCCATATCCTGTAACTGAAGCCGGCAGCATGCCCAAAGGTCAATATGCCACTTCGCATAGCGACGAGCAATCTGCGCCATCGGATAGCCAGCGGCAGCAAACTGCTCATAGACCTCATCGCCCACCTCGAAATGCTCGAGCGAGATGCCAGGGCCTATGACGGCCTTCAGGGCTTCGGGGCGCGAGTGATAGGCCACCTGCATCGAGGTAACAGCAACACCAGCGATATTGGCTACCGTACCGCGCCAACCACTATGAATGACGCTGGCGGCATGATGCTCGGGGTCGTAAAGGATGATGGGGATACAGTCGGCCGTGGAAACACCGATACAGACGCCTGGCAGATTCGTCATCAGGGCATCAATGCCTTCGAGCACATCACGGCGCACCTCGTCGGAGAGACGCAGGAAGGTCTTGCCTATCTGCACAATACCCGTCTGATGCACTTGATGGGGCATAATGAGACGGTCGACGGGTATCTTCAGCATACGACAGAGGGCCTTACGGTTCTCAGCAATATCCTCGGGATCATCGCTGCAATACAGATTGACGTTGAATTCACCATGATTTCCCTGACTATAGCCCCCATGACGCGTAGAGCTGAAGGCGGTGACGCCCTCAGCTATGTCGTAATAGGTAAGTTGGGGTTTAACGGGTTTATTCCTCATCTTGGTATTCGAAGTCCTCCAGATCGTCGATGTCTTCAATGTCCTCATCATCGATATACTCGATATCCTCGTCCTCTCCCTCATCGGCCAGTTCCTGGGCAAAACGGCTCATATCCTTGTCGCGATGCACGAGGGTATCCTCGGCCATCATAGTGGCGAGTTTGTTGCTCTCGGCATTCAGTTCGCGCCACAGCACATCCTTCAGTTCTTCGAGGCCGAAGCCCGTAACGGCAGAGATAAACACAACGGGAAGATCCTGCGGCAAGGTTTCTCGGAGCATCTCGATGAGCTCTTCGTCGAGCAGATCGCATTTCGTAACAGCCAGCACGCGGTGCTTATCCGTCAGTTCGGGATTAAACTGCGCCAGTTCATTGAGCAGGATATCATATTCACGCTTGATGTCATCGGTATCGCCAGGCACCATAAAAAGCAACAAGGAATTGCGTTCGATATGGCGCAGAAAGCGCAGGCCAAGGCCTTTACCCTCCGAAGCACCCTCGATGATGCCTGGGATATCAGCCATCACGAACGACCTATTATCACGATAGCCTACAATGCCCAAGGAGGGTTCCATCGTGGTAAAAGGATAGTTTGCAATCTTCGGACGTGCATTCGACAGGGAGGACACAAGCGTGGACTTTCCGGCATTGGGGAAGCCTACAAGACCCACATCAGCCAAGAGCTTCAATTCGAGGATGATGGTCATCTCCTGCATCGGCTCGCCAGGCTGTGCATAACGGGGAGCCTGGTTCGTAGCCGTGCGGAACTGGAAGTTACCAAGACCACCGCGCCCGCCTTTCAGAAGCAGCACCTCCTGACCGTCGTAGGTGACGTCGCAGACATACTTACCCGTCTCGGCGTTATAGACCACCGTTCCACATGGCACATCAATATAGACATCCTTGCCATCGGTGCCGTGACACTTGTCTTTACCGCCGCTACCACCATGCTCGGCAAAGATATGGCGCTCATATTTCAGATGGAGCAGCGTCCAATAATTATGGTTTCCACGCAGAATGATGCTGCCACCCTTGCCACCATCACCGCCATCGGGGCCTCCGTTGGGGTTATACTTCACGTGACGAAGGTGCATAGAGCCCTTGCCGCCCTTACCAGAGCGACAATAGATCTTCACATAGTCTACGAAATTAGATTCCATCAATCACCTTACAAATATCGGCAAAGATACGGTCGAGTTCTCCAAGACCGTCGATATGATGGTGGACGCCCTCTTTCTTATACCACTCGATAAGTGGCTGAGTCTGAGAATGATACACTACTAGGCGCTTCTTGATCGTCTCCTCGTTATCGTCGGCACGACCGCTCTTCTGACCACGCAGGAGCAGACGGCTCATCAGTTCATCTTCAGGCACATCGAGCTCAATCATCGCAGCCACCTTGTCGCCACGCTCATCGAGCATCTGCTTCAATGCCTCCGCCTGAGGAATCGTGCGAGGGAAGCCATCGAAGATGACACCCTTATGCTCACGCCCGAAACTATCGTAGACGTTGGCAAGGATACTCACCATCAGGCTGTCGGGAATCAACTGGCCGTTATCGATATACTGCTGAGCCGTCATACCCAGTTCTGTACCCTTACGAATCTCAGCACGGAGCACATCGCCCGTAGAGATGTGATTCAAGCCATACTTCTCAATCAACTTGTCACTCTGTGTTCCCTTTCCAGAACCAGGTGCACCGAATATTA
>Ga0247611_10000926_pt1 | contig 55764 bp, 48 predicted proteins | sample 177DNAGHGhighgp2_FD_192422 | JGI IMG/M metagenome (GOLD analysis project Ga0247611, IMG submission 192422) | Sheep rumen microbial communities from Palmerston North, Manawatu-Wanganui, New Zealand - 1770 DNA GHGhigh gp2 | ecosystem: Host-associated > Mammals > Digestive system > Stomach > Rumen... | reverse complement strand
GCTTCAATCCGCTTTGGTTTGCTTTTTCGTCCCTAACTGAACTTCCTCGATTTTCCCCGCTTTGCCTTTATTTTAGGACTTCTTCGCGTTAATCTTCCAAAATTGCTTTGTAACGTCAGTGTTTTTGTAAAATTTTCATTTTATCGGACAAAGAGAGTGTGTCAAAATAGATGTCCACTCTTTTTTGTGGGTGATGGATGTAAATGGCCGTGAGTAGTGACTCCCCTCCACCGCTTCTCCCAGAACCCTTGGCACGACATTTAGGGCATTTGGGATATAATATACCCCGTTGGTTGAACTAAATTTGTAAAATATTTTTATGAAAAAGTTGCACATGTTGTTGATTTTTAGTAACTTAGTGGTCTCCAAACTATTAAGTACTATTATCGTAGATATGCGCAACTTCGTTACAAATTTCAGAAAAATCCTTGAGATATGCAAACAATTTGCAGACTATTGATGTCAGTCATTGAGATGATGCTCATCTTTGTCATTACGCTGCTCTTTGTGAAGGGAATTATCCCCATGAAACTTTTCATCACGTTGCTTATCATCGTGACGGGCCTGACATCCTGCGCCATTGTTTTCATCATTAAGAAATTAGACCCATAAACACATCACAATTCTGGGCTATCCCATTTTCGGCAACTCCCGAATTCTTTTTTAGTGGACTCAATTTTTTTTGTGTATTAAAAAAAATAAAATATAACGATGCAAGATTTCCAAAAATCAACGTTTATACCTTTATACAATTGAAAAAAAAATGAGAAATGAAAAGCAATAAATACTTCTGTATATGGATAAAGTTGCTCATCTTTCCTTGTCTTTCAATGTTGTTAATGACTTGCAACAAAGATGACGATGAAACAAATACTCAGCAACCGATAGATAATCTTCAACATGTAAATGGTGAAACGATAGTCGTTGGTGAGTATGAATGGCATAATGGAAAGAGAATAAAATTGCTTGACATTACAGACTATTACAATAGCATCAGCTATGTTTATCCTCTGAGTGGCAAGGCGGTCAACCATATTGCATTTGAGAATCTGCCACAGGGAATGAAAGAAACTATCCGAGAATGGGGTGTCGCATTCCCCACCAGGGTATTCCGCACCAAATGGAAGGGTGAGACTGTGTATCATCTGCTTTCGATGATACAAAATGAGGATTACGGTGTTTACCATGAATCAGGCGAAAACTACAATTTGTACCAAAACCCAGGCCAATATGTTGCATTTATCGAAGAGCAAGAGGGTACGGAGTGTGTCTTGATTCTTAAGGGAGAAATCATTAAGGACAGCACTGGCGCAAAAAACGATTTGGTGGGAATGTGGTGTAATGACTGGCAACACCTGACATACGTGACAACAAACGGATATGGAACTGATGTCATACAGCTCTATCCCAATTTGCCATTCAGCATTACCGAAATCTGCCAATTTGAGGATGATGGCAATGGCCGGCTGATAACAGAGAAGACCTTTAATGACGGGAGAAAGGATGTTACCGTTGACGAATTCAAGTATGAGGTGACAGACTTCACTGCCCCAAGTTCCTATGAATACAAATGCTATTTTGATGCGGGCGACACCATTGATTACTTGGCACGAAGCAGAGACGGCTTTAAAACGTTCAATCGAGCAAACTACTTCGTCAACTATCCTTGGTATGCCATTACCTCATACGACTACGAAGAGAAATCTGTCAAAGGGTCAAAATATGGCACTCCACAACCAGATGCCTCCAACCGAATAGTTGGCAAATGGAAAGGCAGTTGCATAAACTATATGCTTGCCTCGGGTGTCATCAACTATACCTGGGTGTTCCGCTCCGACCAAACGGGTTACTTGCTACTTGATGGTCAGTTCCAATATTCGTTTGCATATACCGTCAGTTATTCAAAAAATGAAGCTCAAGTGACGATTTACGAATATGGCAAAGGCTATACCGCCAACGAGGGATTTTGCAATAATCCCTTGATAGCTGAATTTGACCCCACCATCCTTCCGAAAGGGGTGACAATGAAAGCCAAGTTTGCTGACAATCTATTGGAACTGGAAGGAATGGAATGGAGTGATGCAAACTTCGCTAAGCACCCAATCGTTTTTCAAAGGCAAATACAATAGCCATTATCCCCCTCAATGTCTTCGCAAGGATGGCTGCCAAAGTGGCTGCCTTTACTATGTTGCAGTATTTCAATCTTCTCAATCATAAGCCTATAGGGCAAGTTAAGTATGCTTTATTTTAATTCATCCAACAGGTATAATATATACGAAAAGAGAGTGTGCCATTTCATTTTGACACACCCTCATGTCCCGGTATTTATGAATTAAAATCGAATAATGTCGTTTCATTCTGTATCCCCGTCTCCCTCATAAATCTCACTCTTCTTGTAAATCAAGTAGCAGGAATAGGCAAGGATGCTCTTCAGATTTTCATTTTTCTCGTTATCCGCCAACTTGCGCACCTTTAACCCTCTTTCAGTCTTCATTTTGCAAATATCGTGCAAACCGAATGGAATGAAGTACATTTCAATTCCTGAGGTGCAGCCGATATTCATGCGAAGCATAATTTTCAATCTTCATTGTTTGTGCATATCAGAATAAATAGGTAATTTTGCAGCCAATAATGACTTTTCACGATTAATCTCACAAATGAGCAAGCAAAAAACCAATAAAAAATGGCTGAAATTTGTTGTCGCCGGTGTTTTGCTGTTGTTGATAGCAGGCTATGCCGTGGCACACTATTATCTTTTCTCCTCACTGTTGGCCGGCGAGAAGAAAACCTATATCTATGTCGACCGCGACGATAATATCGATTCGGTGATGACGAAGGTGGAAGCCGTGGCTGCTCCCAATGCAATGCAAGGATTCCGCACGGCAGCGAATATGAAAGGCTATGCCGACAAAATCAAGCGTGGACGGTATGAACTCAACACCGATGCCAGCGCATGGTCGTTTGTGAACACATTGATACGTGGCGAGCAGACTCCGCTCAACGTTCCTGTTCCATCGGTGAGAACAATGGACAAAATGGCTGCGGCCATCAGCAAAAAACTGGAATTAGACAGCCTTGAACTGCTTCAAAAACTCACCGACCCCGCTGTCTGCAAGAAATATGGCTATGAGCCACATACAATCATCGGCATGTTTGTACCCGACTCCTACAATATGTACTGGACAGTCTCGGCCGACGAGTTCCTTGACAGGATGAAATCGGAATGCGACAAGTTCTGGACCGAGGAGCGCCGCAAAAAAGCCAAGGAAATAGGATTCACGCAAAACGAGGTGTGCACACTGGCAAGTATCGTGACCGAGGAGACCCGCAACACCGCCGAGAAACCGACGATTGCCGGACTGTATATCAACCGCCTGCACAAGAACATGCTGCTGCAGTCGGACCCTACGGTGAAATATGCCTTGAAGGATTTCGCACTGAGACGTATTTACAACAGTATGCTCACCGTGGACGACCCCTACAATACTTACAAATACCCGGGACTGCCACCAGGACCCATCAAAAATCCCATGAAGGAGGACATCGACGCAGTGCTCAACTACCAGCATCATGAATACCTGTTCATGTGTGCCAAGGAGGACTTCAGCGGCACCCACAACTATGCACGCACCATGAGTGAGCACCATGCCAATGCCCAACGGTATTACAAGGCCCTGAATGAGAGGGGCATTAAATAGTTTGGAGTTTGGAGTTTGGAGTTTGAAGTTTGAAGTGGATTGATAAAACTTGCCAAACGATGAAACTCAAGAACTTGCCAAACGATGAAACTCAAGAACTCATAAACTTATCAACTGATATTCTCAAGAACTAAAAAACTCAAAAATTCAAAATATGATAAAAATCACTTTCCCCGATGGTCATGTACGTGAATACGAGCAGGGCATAACGGGACTTCAGATTGCAGAGAGCATTTCGCCGGCCCTCGCACGCAACGTTGTATCTTGCGGAGTAAACGGCGAGACAACAGAACTGAACCGCCCCATTATGGAGGATGCAACCATCGCCCTCTACAAGTTTGAGGACGAGGAAGGCAAGCACACCTTCTGGCACACCAGCGCCCACCTGCTTGCCGAGGCACTTCAGGAACTTTACCCTGGCATACAGTTCGGCTTCGGCCCCGCTGTGGAGAATGGCTTCTTCTACGATGTGATGCCACGTGAGGGCGATGTCATCTCTGAGAGCGACTTCCCCAAAATCGAGGCCAAGATGATGGAACTGGCACGCAAAAACGAGCCAGTGGTACGCCGCGAGGTGTCCAAGGCCGACGCCCTCAAGGAGTTTGAAGCCGACGGACAGTCATACAAATGTGAGCACATCGAGGAGGACCTCGAGGATGGCACTATCTCCACCTATACCCAAGGCGCTTTCACCGACCTGTGTCGTGGTCCGCACTTGATGAGCACGGGAGCCATCAAGGCGCTCAAGATAACCAGTGCTGCAGGCGCTTTCTGGCGTGGTGACGCCAAGCGTGAGCAGATGACCCGTATCTATGGCATCTCGTTCCCCAAGAAAAAGATGCTCGACGAATATCTGGTTATGCTCGAGGAGGCCAAGAAGCGCGACCACCGCAAGATAGGCCGCGAGATGGAACTCTTCATGTTCTCTGAGCGGGTAGGCAAGGGACTGCCTATCTGGCTGCCCAAAGGCACCGACCTGCGTCTGCGCTTGCAGGACATGCTCCGCAAAATACAGAAGCGTTTCGGATATCAGGAAGTAATTACCCCGCATATCGGCAGCAAGAATCTCTATGTCACTTCGGGCCACTATGCACACTATGGAAAGGATTCCTTCCAGCCCATCCACACGCCAGAGGAGGACGAGGAGTATATGCTCAAACCCATGAACTGCCCGCATCACTGCGAGGTGTTCGCCAGCAAACCACGCTCGTATAAAGACCTGCCACTCCGTATCGCTGAGTTTGGCACTGTATACCGTTACGAGAAGAGCGGCGAGTTGCATGGACTGACACGTGTGCGCTCGTTCACCCAGGATGATGCACACATCTTCTGCCGTCCCGACCAGGTGAAGAATGAGTTCCTGCGCGTGATGGACATCATACAGGCTGTGTTCAAAATCTTCCGCTTCGAGAATTTCGAGGCACAAATCTCGCTGCGTGACCCCAAGGACACCGAGAAATACATCGGAAGCGACGAGGTGTGGGCAGAGAGCGAGCAGGCCATTATCGATGCCTGTCGTGAGAAGGGGCTGGATGCCAAGATTGAATATGGTGAGGCAGCATTCTATGGACCCAAACTCGACTTCATGGTCAAGGACGCCATCGGGCGCCGCTGGCAGTTGGGAACCATTCAGGTGGACTACAACCTCCCACAGCGCTTCAAACTGGAATACACCGCCGAAGACAACTCCAAACAGACACCGGTGATGGTGCACCGCGCACCATTCGGCTCGATGGAGCGCTTCACGGCTGTGCTGATTGAGCACACCGCCGGTCATTTCCCATTGTGGCTCACACCCGACCAGGTGGCTATCCTGCCCATCTCGGAGAAATTCAACGACTATGCACGGAAGGTGGCCCGCTATCTCGACTCTCAGGGCGTACGCGCCGCCATCGACGACCGCAATGAGAAAATCGGGCGCAAAATCCGCGACAATGAGTTGAGCCGCGTGCCTTATATGGTGATTGTGGGCGAGAAGGAAAGTGCCGAGGGATTGGTGTCCATGCGCAAACAGGGTGGAGGAGAGCAAGCCACCATGTCGATGGAGGATTTCGCCATCCGCATCAACAACGAGGTGGCCGAAATGTTGGAAGCCACAAATATTCAGCCCAACGACTGATCCCCCCCTCCCGCAACATGGAGCAGGCCAGAAAGGCCAAAAGTATAGCCCAGGGCAATGCCCTGGGTGACTTTTATGTAGGTGTTCGGAATTTTTTTCAATAAGCACCTGCGGCAATGATATGACAACACCTACAAGAGAATCGTTTTAGATAATTTTGATTACCTGCATATATAAATCATGCGTCAAGTAAGACCCAAGAAAAATCTCGGACAGCATTTCCTCACCGACTATGGTGTGGCCAAGGCCATTGCCGACACCGTGGATGCATACCCCGACATCCCTGTGCTTGAAGTCGGTCCTGGCATGGGCATGCTCACACAGTTCCTGATAGAGAAACCCCGTCCCCTGAAGGTGGTGGAAATTGACGCTGAGTCGGTGGCTTGGCTCAATGAGCATTATCCTCAACTCCGTGAGCAAATCGTTGCCGACGATTTCCTTCGGATGGATCTCAATAAAGTCTTTGAGGGAAAACAGTTTGTGCTGACGGGCAATTATCCCTATGACATCTCTTCGCAGATTTTCTTCAAAATGCTCGACAACAAGGACCTCATTCCCTGTTGCACGGGTATGATACAGCATGAGGTGGCGTTGCGTATAGCCTCGGCACCAGGCAACAAAGCCTACGGCATCCTGTCCGTGCTCATTCAGGCATGGTATCATGTGGAATATTTGTTCACTGTGGATGAGCATGTGTTCAATCCTCCACCCAAAGTGAAAAGTGCTGTTATCCGAATGACACGCAACGAGGTTACCGACCTGGGATGCGACGAGCGCCTCTTCCGCAGGGTGGTGAAGACTGTTTTCAACCAGCGTCGGAAAATGCTGCGCGTCAGCCTAAGGCAAATCTTGCCGGGAGGTCAAGCCAGTGCGGAATTGATGGCCGATGAGTTGATGACTTGCCGGCCAGAACAACTCACAGTGGCCCAGTTTGTAAGACTCACCAACATGGTGGAGGCCGAGATGTCGGGAGAAAGAGCAGACTAAACAGAGAAACCCGAAAACTCAAAAGGCAATGAAAAAAATATGTCATTTCATATCTGAATACATGGGAGTGCTGGTGCTCGTGGTGGCAGTGCTGTCGATGGTGTTCCCCGGCGTCGTGAGTCAAGTGCCTCCTACTGTCATCAATTACCTGCTGGGAGTGGTGATGTTCGGCATGGGACTCACACTTAATCTGCATGACTTCAAAATCGTGTTCAGCCGACCTAAAGACATTCTGGTGGGGTGCCTGGCGCAGTTCACCATCATGCCATTCCTGGCATGGGGACTGGCCAAACTCTTCATGCTCGACGAGGCGCTGGCATTGGGTATAGTGCTGGTGGGGTGTTGTCCGGGAGGAACAGCCTCTAACGTGATTACTTATCTGGCAAAGGGCGACCTCGCCTTGTCGGTGGGCATGACGGGTGTGTCGACATTGCTGGCTCCTTTTCTCACGCCCTTGCTCACATGGCTCCTGGCAGGGAAAACCGTCGATGTGGATGTGGTGAGCATGTTCCTGAGTATCCTTTGGGTCATCATTCTTCCCATTGTCATCGGACTGACTGTCAAATGGCTGTTTCCCAAATTCTCCTTGAAGGCGGTGGATTACCTGCCTGCACTCTCGTCGCTGGCCATTGCTGCCATCGTGGCTATTGTTATCTCTGCGAATGCGCAGAAACTGTTGACTGGCGGACTGGTGATAGTGGTGGTGGTAGTGCTGCACAATGTCTGTGGCCTGGGCCTGGGATATTTGATAGGCAGGCTGCTGGGACTTTCCACACCGAAGCGAAGGGCTGTTTCCATCGAGGTGGGTATGCAAAACTCCGGACTGGCAAGCAGTTTGGCTGCCACTCATTTCGCGGCATATCCTATGGCCACGATTCCCGGCGCTTTGTTCAGCGTCTGGCACAATATCTCAGGCGCTATCGTCGCAAGGCTGTACTCACGAAACACAATTGACAATTCACAATCCCATACCCCACACTGAAAAAGCCTCCGCATCGCAAAAATCGCAAATGCGACAAAGTATATCGCAAAAATCGCAAATGCGATTTGCATTCCTGTTTTGCCCATGGTGTGAATTTGTGAAAAAACTCAATAGAATTCATCCGCAAAGTTTACAAACTCTCCTTATTCCAAAAAAATGATTATCCCTGCCCTCTAATAGGGTTTTCCCTATTTAAAGGTAGGGATATCCTCTTTTTAAATAGTAGGATAGTTTGTTCCTTTGTACTCCAAATGTACGGAAAATTCATAAACCAACAAGAATAGGATAAGACAACGATGAAAAAACTACTTTCTTCTCTTTCCATGATGATTATGGTGTTAACGGCATACGCACAATCGTGCCCCGACGACCACCACCCACACATGATATACCTCGGACTGCCTTCCGGCACCAAGTGGGCCTGCTGCAATGTGGGTGCCGACAAGCCCGAAGCCTACGGCGGCTACTTTGCCTGGGGCGAAACAGAGGAGAAGACCACTTACAATTGGAGCACATACGTCCATTGCGACAAGTCTGACAATACCTGCCATGACCTTGGCAGTGATATTGCAGGCACACAGTACGATGTGGCCCACGTGAAATGGGGTGGCTCTTGGGTGATGCCGTCCGAAGACCAACAACAGGAATTGATAGACAACTGCACCTCTATATGGACTAAGGTGAATGGTGTCAATGGCAAAAAATACACCAGTAAGATAAACGGTAATTCTATTTTCATCCCAGCAGGGGGCATCCGTTTGGAGACCGAACTCATGTATGATGCAATATCCGGCACGCTTTGGGCGTCCACACAGGGTCCGTCGACCTCAAACTTTTCCAGTGTCATGTACTTCGATCCTGGCAGCACGGGCGTGAGCAGTGACATCCGCTGCGACGGTCTTCCAGTTCGCCCAGTCGTAAGCAGGGCCAACGTCGATGCACAAATATGCCCCGACGACCACCATCCGCACATGATAGACCTTGGAGTGCCTTCCGGTACCAAATGGGCATGCTGCAATGTGGGTGCCGACAAGCCCGAAACCTATGGTGGCATCTATGCCTGGGGTGAGACGGAGGAAAAGGAAGCGTATAATGAAGTCACATATCAATATTGTACAGGTGAAGACCCCAACAGTTACGGATGGTATCAACAAAATGCACAATATCAAGACCTTGGCTACGATATCGCTGGCACACAATACGATGTTGCGCATGTGAAATGGGGGGAATCTTGGGTGATGCCGTCGGTTGATGAAATGAAAGAATTGTACGACCACTGCACTTACACTTTGGCTTCTATGAACGGTGTCAATGGTCTGGCGTTCACCAGCAAGAGCAACGGTGCTATCCTCTTCTTGCCTGCGGCGGACCTCCACTACCCGGGCATCGTAGGCAATTATTGGTCGTCAACGCAGGATATGACGAACACGAAATGGGCCTACGGTCTGTACTTCAATTTGGAGGACTCGTTCTGGGATTACTTCGCCCATCCACTCGGCTTCTCGGTTCGTCCGATCATAAGTGAAACAAACAGCATTTCTCTTCCTAAATCATCTTCAGATATATCCAACCAAGCCGTCTACAACATCTACGGCATAAAGGTTGGGGATAACTCTGCCAGTATGAACGCCTTGCCTTCAGGCGTCTACATCGTCAGCGGCAAGAAACACGTCATCAAGTAATCTCTCAAAACAAACCGAGCCTGCGGATGCAATTCCATATCGCAAAAATCGCAAATGCGACAAAATGTATCGCAAAAATCGCAAATGCGATAAAGTGAATCGCAAAAATCGCTGATAATGATAATGATAATGATAATGAATATGAATATGATATATATATAAAGAAACTTCTCCTAAGGGAGAAGTAAAGAAAAAAGATTTCTTTGACCCTCACTCTCGTGGTGGAGAATGGTGTTTAAAATTGATTTTTCACTTTTTTTAATCTTCGCAGGTTGTACTTTTCGCTTTTTATCCGTTATATCATAAAACCCACATATCTTCACAAAACTCCAAATCTTCACAGATTATTCAAACTTCAATTTAATCTTTAGCACTGTTTTATCGTCTAATTAAATAATGCTCCTTCTAACGGGAGAGAAACCTACACTTAATAGCAGAGAATTATGAAGACAACTTTTCGAAATTTATTGTTGATGATTGCATTTTTTGCCTGCGCAGGTATGGCGAATGCACAGTTGCCCAATGAGAAATTTGGCAAACCATCAAACTTGGAATGGGATTATCGTGGCTGGGGTGATGCTGTTGATGCCGATGCTATTATCCTTTGCAAGACGATGAAGGTGAGTTATCAACTTTCTGACCAGGTGTTCAACTACAATCAGTCATTCAGCGATCTTGGCGAAGCCAACATTGATGATTTTGGTAAAAACCAGATTGATTACAGTAATATTCTGGTAAAGTACGAAGTAAGACTCCGCACAAAGATTCTGAAGCCTGAGGGTGCCAAGCATGCCAATATCGACATCACTTATTTTGATGCCAATACCAAAAATATTATCAAAATGGATAACCTGACGGATATGAAGGTTAGGGTATTCTCCAAGAACGAGAAGGGAAAGGTGGTGAAAAGGGATGTCAAGACCGATTCTTTTGCCAAGGAGCGTGTCGACGACAACTATATGGTGATGCACGTGGTCGTGCCTGATGTTGAGGCCGGCAGTATCATTGAATATCAATACAACATCACAAGTACCCGGCCAACATTCCTCTATGACTGGGTGTTTCAAGAGAGTATCCCCACGGTGCGCTCAAAATGCGACATAGAGATTCCCGCTTTCTTGCAGTTCAAGATGAATGCCCCAATCAACAAGTTTATCAAGTCGAGTGTGGAGGTGGGTCATTTGTCATACGATGCCAACAGGGCTGACTTGAAGCGTGCGAAGTCTTGTGCCACCAACCACTATAAAATCATTGGCGACTTTATTCTTCCTGAAGGTTTTGATCTCAAGCGCAGTCAGAATAATGCTGACGGCAAAAACAAAGTGGAAGAAAACAAGGTGGCCAACTTCACCAGTAAGGTTGCCACGCCGGATGTCCCCATTCCAGACTATATGCCGGAAGGCAGTACGCATCTGAGGGTGAAATAGCAGAAGGCGCTTTCCCCTTCACAACACCTCCATCAATTCACGTAGTGAAGTGACCTCATAGTCTACTGGCTCTGGGGCGGGAAATTCTGGGAAACGGTTGTAGAAAGCCGTGGCCAGCCCAGCCTTTTTGGCTCCGAGAATGTCGGTGGTGAAGTTGTCGCCTATCATCAGTGTGGAGTGGCGTGAGGCACCTGTCTGGGTGAGGGCATAGTCGAAGAAAAGAGGAGACGGCTTGTTGGCGCCCGCATCCTCGCTGAGGATAATGGTGTCGAAATAGCCGTCCAGTCCGCTGACCTCCAGTTTCTTGTATTGTATCTCGTGGAATCCGTTGCTGCAGATATGCAGACCATAGCCTTTGGGGCGGAGATATTCCAGCAAGTCACGCGCGCCTTCCACTATTCCCGGTTTCGAACAGCAAAAGTCGAGGTAAATCTCGTTGGCTTTCATGCAAAACTCAACGGTGGGCTCCAGCCCTCTGCCAAAACTCAGTGGGCGGCGGAGACGTTCCACCATCAGATAGTCTCGGTCGATTTTCCCTTGCGAATAGTCACTCCACAGTTTGATGTTTGCTTTCCAGAATTCGTCGTAGAACACGTTGGCATCGTCAAACCACCGCTCAAGATGGATTGCCTCAAACAATTCACGCAGGGCTATCACCGCATTACCGTAGGTGTCGTAAAGCGTGTCGTCTAAATCAAAAAAAAGGTCTTTATATGGTCTCATGTTGACAACAAAGATACGGCTATAAGGACTTTTCGCAAGACGTTATCTCAGTTTGCAGTATTTTGCGGAAATGTAAAACTGAGTGCCATTAAACTGTGTCTTGTAAAAACCATTCTTCTTGCCCAGATAGGGTAGTTTCGTGCCCTTGGGAAGGTAATAAGGCGTCCATTCTGCCGTTAGTCCCCAATCGTCGGTTTTTGGCTTTTTGTTGTCTTGGATAAATTGATTGTGATACACCGAGGCAGTGTTCATCTCATTGTAGCAATAATAACCGTAATTCGTGGAGGGTCCTTCTCTTAATCTTACGTTCGTGCCAGTAATCTGGAGATAATGCTCGCCATTGGAGCCTGGCAGGCGGGCTACATTACGGGGTATCTCAACATCGGCTACGGGATATGGCCAATAGTTGTAAGGGGCGCTGCCGTCGCTCATCACTGTGATTGCTTGACCTTTTTTCAAAGTAACAGGCATCGACCATCGGGGGTCATCGTATGTGTAATCACTTTTCATCACAACGACGATTTCTATCGGCTTGCTTTGTGCCATGATAATGGCCGACTGACAGAAGAAAGCCAGGACTGCTACGAGAAAAAATCTAAGTCTTATCATAGTGGATACTGTTTTATGGTTTGGGCCGTAAAATTATAGGTTTTCGGAGAAAGTTCCAAATATCTCGGCTTTTTTTTGTTTTTTTGGATAAAAAGAGCATCATTCAGCGAATCAACCGAAAAGTGACGAAAGTGGAAGTGTTTACACTCAATGGCAGTAAACTGACCACCGTGGAACACCCATTGGGAGAAAAGATTATCAAGTTTGACTTGATGGGAAAGGGCACCGCACCGGCAATCATTGTCTGCCATGCCGCCGATGGTTCCTACATCACAAAGAAACTACGATAAAGCCCCATCCCCTTGTCCCCCCATCCCTCGTCCCCCCATCCCTCATCCCTTGTCCCCCCATCCCTCATCCCTTGTCAACTTGTCCCTCGTCAACTTGTCCCTTGTCCCTCGTCAACTTGTCCCTTGTCCCTTGTCTACTCGTCAACTTGTCAACTCGTCAACTTGTCTACTCGTCTACTTGTCAACTCGTCAACTCAAAAAAACCCCAACTTTCTATGTAATGTCACCGAAAAAGTTTATATTTGTGGCTTAAATGAAAGAATCATCCACCATTCAAAGATATTACTATGAAACTGAACCTAACATCCACCATAACGATGCCTGAGCATCGGTTGCGACGGGAGGTCGTAGAGTTGTGCCGCCAGACGGGCAAGCCACTATTGAAATTGTCGACGAAAGACTACTTGGAACACGGTATGAGACACTGGGTGGAGCATTTCGGTTCCGCAGGACTTGTGAATATCGAGGTGTTCAACGAGTTGCAGCACACCATCACCGGATGGCCCGGTGGTAAGCCGAATGCCGACGACACCCTCCGACCGGAACGTGCATTCCCCTTCCCCAAGCGCGTGGTGGTGTTCTCGCCGCACCCCGACGATGATGTCATTTCGATGGGCGGCACTATCCGCCGTCTTATCCAGCAAGGCAACGATGTACATATCGCATACGAGACGAGTGGCGATATCGCTGTCAACGACGACGAGGTGACACGTTTCATGCACTTCATCAACGGATTCAACCGGCTCTTCGCCAACGACTCCGACGAGGTCATCGAGCGTACCTACCAACAGGTGAAGCAATTCCTGAAAAAGAAGCAGAAGGCAGAGTTGGACGCATATGGCGACAATAAATATCTGCATCCCACAGCCTGCGAGCCAGTCATTGCCGATATACCCGAAGTGCTCACCCTCAAGGCTCTTATCCGCCGCGGCGAAGCCCGTCTGGCCTGTTCCTACAACAATATCCCGAGCGACCATATCCACTTCCTCGACCTGCCGTTCTATGAGTCGGGCACCATCGAGAAATTACCTATGTCGGAGCGGGATGTCTATCCCATTCAGGAGTTGATTGCTGCCATCCGTCCCCATCAGATTTATGTGGCTGCCGACCTCTCCGACCCCCATGGCACCCATCGCAAATGTACCGACGCCGTGCTTGCCGCCATCGACGAGGAGAAGCAAATCGGTGCGGAATGGCTCCGCGACTGCCGGGTGTGGATGTATCGTGGCGCATGGGCGGAATGGGATGTCGCCGACATCGAGATGTGTGTGCCTATGAGTCCTGAGGAACTGCGAGAGAAGCGCAATGCCATCCTCAAGCATCAAAGTCAGATGGAGAGTGCCCCCTTCCTGGGCAACGACGAACGACTCTTCTGGCAGCGTGCCGAGGACCGCAACCGTGAGACCGCCCGCCGCTACGACGAATTGGGACTGGCTTCTTACGAGGCCATGGAAGCCTTTGTGGAATATCACTTTTGAACGAAGTGATTTTTTCCGATATTTTTATTTGGCAGATAAGATGAATGTTGTATCTTTGCATACGTTATGACGGCTACTGCTGTAGTCTTATTTCATTCAAAACATGATCATTATATGGTAGGAAAAACTTTCTGCAAGTTGCTGGTCGTGGTATTGTTGGCCGGCCTGGCATCCTGTTCGGGTGATGATGATAACGATCCGTCCTCATTCAACAATAAGAAGAGCATTGTGATTCTCTATGAGAACGACGTTCATTGCAACATCGACGGCTATACGAAATTCGTGGGACTGCGCGATGCCATCGCCCTGACCGACACGTCGTATGTCGGCATGGTGAGTTCTGGCGACTATCTGCAGGGGGCTTTGGCCGGTGCCATCTCACGCGGTCAGTTTATTGTTGACATTATGAAAAACGTGGGCTATGATGCCATCACCTTGGGCAATCATGAGTTCGACTACCTGACACCACACATGTTGGAGTTGCTTCCTCAGATAGGTGCGCCAATAGTTTGCACCAATCTGTTTGAATACGGTTCGTCCACACCCATGTTCCCTGGCTATGTCATCAAACGGTATGGTGACAAGAAAATTGCCTTTGTGGGGACTCTGACTCCTGAGACGAAGCAAAGTGAATCCTACGCCTTCTTTGATACCGACAAGCGCCAACTCTATGATTTGCCCGAAGCCGAAACCTATACTCTGGTGCAGAAGACTGCTGATCAGGCGCGCAAAGAGGGTGCCGACTATGTGGTGGTGCTGTCGCATTTAGGCGAAAAAAACGCCGTTACGGGTATAGACTCTCACCGACTGGTGGAAACCACGAATGGCATCGATGCGGTGCTCGACGGTCATACGCATGCTGTGATTCCCTGTGAATGGGTGACCAATAAGGACGGCAAAAAGATTCCCGTCACCCAGACTGGCACACAGTTTGACAATGTGGGCAAACTCTGGATCAGCCAGGATGGTACGTTCCATACCATGCTTGTGCCCTCTGCCGATATACCTTATACCAACCCACGCATCACCGCCACTACCGACAGCATCAAACAGCTGCTTGGCAATGCTTCAAACAGGCAGTTGGCAACGTCGGATTTCGACCTCCTGGCGAAAGATGCTGCTGGTGCGTGGATTGTACGTAGGGAAGAGGCACCATTGGGCGACTTGGTGGCTGACGCTTTCCGCATCCAAATGGGCGCAGATATCGGAATCATCAATGGTGGCGGAGTGCGCAACGGCATCAATGCGGGCGTTGTGAACTATGGACATGTGGTCTCTGTGCTGCCCAACGATAATTGCGCCGATGTGATTGAAGCCACAGGCTCGGAGATTCTGAACATGCTGTCGAAGTGTACGGAGAGCTGTCCGGGGGCCGACGGCTCGTTCCCACAGGTGTCGGGCATGAAATACACCATTCATACACTGACCCATACGGTGACAGATGTGGAGGTATACGACAAAGCGAGCAATAGTTACAAACCCATTGTGGCAGAACAGACGTACACCATCGCTATCAACGACTATTACCAAAGTGGTGGCTATTATGATACATTGGCCAACTGTACGGTCAGAGAGAAGAGCCCCAACTTAATACGCGACATCCTGGCTGAATATCTGGAAAAGACGCTGAATGGGATTATCCCTGAGACATATCGCACCCCTCAGGGCCGAATCACCATTATGACAGACTAATTTCACGCAAGTGTCGCCGAAATAAAAAGGTCTTTCCATATTGCGCATTTTTTCGTTACGACTTTTTTCGTAGTCGCTACGAGGATGCTGTTTGTATTTGTGTCTGCTAAATCAATAACTGCCTATGAATCCCAGGGAATTTATACAAAATTATAGAGAGGCTTTCGGCAATAAAGCCCCGTTGCCTCTGCTTTTTGGCTATAGCGACCAGGCGATAGCCGAAACTGCCAAGATAGGTGGCTGTTTTTTCAAAGGACTTCAGGCCGCCAGAGAGGGTAGCCCCGTCAGTCTGAGTGTGGATGTCATCGGATGTGGTGGCGGCAAACTCTATACGGGCTTCTCGGATATGCCGGAACGTGTGCCGGGTTTCGTCTCCCTGAAGGAAAAATACAAGAGGACACCCGAGATGGTGACTGATTACATTAAGCAGTTGGAGATGAAGCGGGCAACAAAACCGTTTCTCAATTTCATCAGAATCGACCAGGTGGAGTCTTTCGACGGTATCGAGGGTGTCTTTTTCTATGCCACACCCGATATGCTGTCAGGACTTTGCGGCTGGGCTTTCTACGACACCAACAGCCCCGACGCCGTGGTCTCACAGTTTGGCTCTGGCTGCAGCACCGTCGTCTCGATGACCGTGGTGGAGAATGCGCGCCAGGGTCATCGCTGTTTCGTCGGCCTGTTCGACCCTTCTGTGCGCCCCTGGGTGGGTCGCGACGAATTGAGTTTCACCATACCCTTCTGCCGCTTTGTGACCATGATGCAGACGATGAGGGAATGTTTCCTGTTTGGCACTCATGCCTGGGGGAAGGTGAGAGCAAGAATGGAAGAATGAAAGAATGAAAAATCGACAGTCAATACATGAAGAAGACAATATCCATCATTTGCCTTTTGGCTATCACAGCAGTAGCCACGGCACAGAACATCCGCTGGTATCAGACCACACCAGAAAAAAACTGGCAAGTAAGTAAGACCAAACTGTCGGGCAAGGCGCAGTACGAACAGCCTTTCACCACACAAAAAGACCTGGGCGTGGAGTTCAAGGCTTTTGGCACAACCTTCAACGAACTCGACTTTCTCGCCTTGCAACGGCTCACGCCCGAGGCTCAGGACGATATCTTCCGCCGTCTCTTCGCCCCGGATGGAGACCTGCGGCTGACGCGTGGACGCGTGTCGATGAACGCCAATGACTATGGCAATGGATGGTATTCGTGCGACACCGTGTCTGGTGATTTCGAACTGCGCTATTTCAATATCGAGCGCGACAAGCAGACGTTGCTGCCCATGATTCACCATGCACAGAAATACCAACCCAATTTGCGGTTGTGGATGTCGCCCTGGAGTCCGCCGGCCTGGATGAAAATCAATCACGACTATCCCGTCAGAAGCAGTGAGTTCAACAATCAGCCAAAGGAAAAAGACTATTTCCTCTTCAGCGGAAACATTGCCCCTGATGAGATGAAACTGATGGATGAGCGCAAGAATCAGTACCCGCCCCGTCTGGCCACGCAAGACTATTTCATTCAGGATGAGCGATACCTGCAGGCCTACGCCAACATGTTCTGCAAGTTTATCGACCTCTATGCAGCCGAGGGCGCGCCGGTCGACATGGTGATGTACCAGAACGAAGCCTACTCCTATACGCCCTATCCGGGTTGCGCCTGGACGGCGGAGGGCACCATACGTTTCAACCATGACTATATGGCTCCCACGCTCCGCCGCCTGCATCCCGAGGTGAAACTCTACCTGGGCACTTTCAACACCAATCGCCGTGACTATGTGGAGAAAATTGTCGATGCTTTGCAGGAGGATGTTGTGGGACTGGGATTCCAATGGGAAGCCCGCGAGAATCTGACGGCCATGCGCCAGCGCTATCCCGGACTGAAACTCATCTGCTCAGAAAGCGAGTGCGGAAACGGCTCCATGGACTGGAATGCGGCTGAGCATACCTTTTTCTTGCTTTCCGACAATTTGGGGAATGGCATCTCTGAATACTACAACTGGAACTTCATTTTGCAGGACAACGGCAAAAGTTCGTGGGGATGGACACAGAATGCCCTCATACAGGTTGACTCAAAGACCAACCAACACCGGTTGACCCAGGAGTATTATGCTTTCATGCACTTCTCGCACTTCATCACCGAGGGCACCCGTCTGCTGGCTTACAACAAACAGGGAATGGGAGAACGCCAGCGCAGCAAGGATGTCTATACCCTGCTGTTCAGAACCAAAGAGGGCAAACACATCGTCACGGCTGCCAATTTTGCCGACCAGCCCCGTGCGCTCAGCATACAAATGGGCAGAAAATTCCTGAACGTAAAACTACCAGCCCATTCCCTGAACACTTTCGTGGAATGATTTCCTCAGCGTCACTTTCTGCTGATGAAACCTTTTGCCCTAAGCCACTGCATCAACTGTGTGCTCCATGACTCTGTGGTCGTCTCGCCGGTCTCGGGCATCAGTTCATAAGGACCTTTCCCGTCGCCATAGATGTGAAGTTCGGCATTGGCACCGGCCTTTTTCCATTCCATGAACAATGCCACGAGGCCCGCGGCAACATTGGGATGGTCGGCACGGGTCATAATCAGCAAGGGTGGGGCATCGGCCGTGATATGGACGGGCATGAGCGATGGACCGAAATTGGTGCATATAAAATCTGGGCGCTCCTCGCTGTCGGTGGCTGTCATCGTGGCGGCAATGGCCACACCGCCACCAGCCGAGAAACCAAGATAACCTATCTTGTGCTTGTCGATATGCCATTTGCCGGCATGCTCTCTCACCAGGCGCAGTGCCGCTTTTGCATCATTCGCAGCCAGTTGGATAATGGAGTCGCCGGCGGTATTATGCATCGGGTTGGCGTCGGCCAGCGGGAAATGGTCGGGATGGGTGACATCCACCATCGGAGGCATTTTCACATCCTTTGGCATGGGCTCCTTGTTGAGATGATAACGTAATCCGATAGCGGCAATACCACGTTGGTTGAGGAAGGAGGCCATCTTGACGACATCGCTCTCCCACGACAGCCATCTCATCGCTCCTCCTGGACACAGCACCACAGCGCAGCCTGTCGAGATTTTCTCATCGGGCAGATAGACTTCTATGCACTGCTTGTCTTTTTCCTCTGCCATCATATCGGCAGTCGGCAGTATGTATTGGGTCTGGGCGGAAATGGCCGGGGAAATGGCCAAAAAGCACAGCAATACTGCTTTCCTGATTTCTTTGCTTCTCATCATGATGTTTCTCCTCACTTGGCCGAGAGCCGTCCGACATATTTCACGGGGTTGGCTTCTTGCTTGATGACGTCGGCAAACTGCTGTGGCGTGATGGTCACAGGTCCTCGCATCAGTTCCGGTATGTTGTAGCATTTCAGGAACTGGCGGTGGTAGTCGGGGTCGGCACAGGGCAGTTCAAAAGGCTTGGTGCCCTTTCCCTCGCTGTCGATATGGGCAATGAACGGCCGTGTGTAGTTGCCATCATAGCGGCGACTGCTGAATATCACCCACCGTCCGTTGCTCGACCACGAGTGATAACTTTCGGTGTCGGGCGAGTTGATTTCTTCCATGTTGCGCGCCTTCCCAGTCTGGAGGTCTATCATCCACAGGTCGGCATCGTGGTGCCAGATGTGGAAGATGCCAGCCTTGGCAAGTGTGAACATCAGGTAGCGGCCATCAGGCGAAATGCGCGGCAATGTGGCACTCTTGCCGAGAGAGTCGGCCGAAAACACCAGTTCGCGAGGTCCGAATTGCAATGTCTCAGGGTTGAAACTTTTCTTGTAGAGGCTGTATTTCACTTCGTCCGTGCGCTGTACGAACTCCAGTCCTTTGTCGATGGTGTCCTTGTACTCGAAGTGGGCACTGCAGTAGTAGAGCGCCTTGCCGTCGGGTGCCCAGAAAGGGAAACACTCCATTTCTGTGGGGTCGTTCTCAATGTTTGTCACCTCGTTTTTCTCCACGTCATAGGCTATAAGGTCGCTCTCTGTGTCGAACACCTCAATCTTGTTGGGGTCTACCGAGTGGAAAGTCTGGAAAGTCTTGTTGGTGGAATAGACAATCAGCTTGAGCCAGGGATGCCATGTGGGATAGACACCTGCCGACAGGATGGAGTCGTTGGCCATGCCGATTTTCTGGATGTTCCCGTCGTAGGCAATAATGGTGCCTCCCAGGTTCTGACGGGCATGAAACTGCATCCGGTCGGGGTTGTATTGCTGGTAGTTGTGGCAGTTGATGCACTGTCCGTTGCCCCCGTCAGAGCAGAGCATATTGTCGTAGATGACGCTTTCGTCGTAGTTTTCCAGGCAGCGCTGATTGATGGTCAGTTCCTCGTAGGTGACATACGATGGCGAGATGAGTCGATAACTGATATAAGGGTCGATGGAGTCGGGCGAGACGTAGATGTTGAAAGGCTTGAAACGCTTCCAGTGGTCGTTCTTCTCAACAAAGACCTCCACTGTGATGGCTTTTCCCTTGGCGCTTTCGGTCAGGCGTCTCCAGTCATCGGCATCGGGTTGAACCTTGTTGCCACCACAAATGAGTTCCTCGTCGCCGGATTTCAGTCGGGTCACCATGTCATCGGCCTTGCCGTCAATCTCGAAGGTCAGCGGAGCGATATTGATGGGCACCGTGACGTCGGTGTAGTCGGGATAGATGCTGGGCAAATCCTCCGACTTGCTGTACTTCTGGGGTATAGTGTTGCCGCAGGCCATCAGCATTGTTGCTGCCGCGGTGAGAATAAGGATTTTTTTCATATCAAAAATAGGTGATGTTTCTTAAGAAGAAGTAATCAAAATAATAGGTGTTGCCGTATCTTTCCAGCAGAAGTTGCTTGGTCTGTTCGGTGGGCGATTTCTTGAACTGCTCCATCAATTGCATGAACCCGTAGAAGTTTTCCTTCACGCCTTTCTCAAGTGTCCATTCTTCCAGACCTTCCTGGCCTTCAAGATTGGCGAAAAGCCAGGCGGCTTCCTGGAAAATGCGGGGTACTGCCCCGTCGCCGTTCAAATCCATAAAATGCTCGAAACGCGGCCAGAAGAAACGGGCGTCGCGGGTCCACATTGCGCCAAGAACGGCTTGCTGTTGGAAATAGAGGTCGTCGGCATCATGTTGCGCCAAATTGGTCATTACGCATTTCTCTACCCATCCTTCGACTCCATCCAGGCGGTCCACATAATGTGTCATGTGGGTGATGGGTCCCGTCTCTTCGTCATTGGCCAGTTGCTGCTTGTCGTTCATCAACTTCTCCATGTGGTCGGCCCACGAACTGTAATAGCAGGTTTGCCTGAGAAGATTGAGGAATTTCTTCGCTGCCTGTTGCTCTTTGTTGAAGATGGCACAGCGAGCCAGGTATTTCAGGAGTTCCACATTCCAGCCGTATTCCACACCATCCTCCATGCAGATACGGTGACATTCATTCATCAAACCGTATTGATACAGCATCAGGCGCCCTGCGACATTGTGCATGTAGATGGGCAGTGGCGTTTTGCTCTTGCTGGAGCCTTTTCTGAACTGGTACATCTCATCGCACTGACGGCCAAGTCGGCTCAGTGCCAGATTGTGCATGATAACTATCGACCTGGTTGGCTCACAGTCTTGTTTCTCGCCTTCTTTGATGACTCCTTCCCAGTCGGCTTGCTCTACACAACGCTGCATGCGTAACTCATGGTGGAAGTTGGCGTCCTTGTACCAGAACTGATAGACACAGCCCACGACAGCGGCCAGCACCACTCCCTGCTTCATCCACTGAACGACGGGCCGCTTCGGTGCTTTCCATTCTCTGCAGGAAATGAGAGTCAGCAGCAGGAAGCAGACTGCCAGGGCATAGTAGGGATAGTAGAATTGTGGATAATCCTCGCTAATGGAAAAGACGGGTAGGGCCGTGGTGTAGATATCCGAGGAGTTGGTCTCGTAATAGACGAAGCGATAGTATAGCAAAGGAATGGTGATGACACTCAGCAGAGCCACGGCACTCACGGTGATTCGTGTCTTGATGTTGGTGTCCATCCTCCATGTCATGACTCCCATCAGCACCACTGCGGCCAGCGCATAGACTCCCATCAGCGGATATCCAACCAGTGTCACCAGCACGGTGAATGCCACACGCAGCCACAGTTTCGCTGGTAGTTTGCGGAATGCCCAGAGCAAGGCCGTGCCCGCTGTCACGCCGAGTGTGGCCACATAGAAGAAACCACGGAGTTTGATTACATATACCCAGTACCCCAATTCCATATTTGTCACTAAGAGGATGGCAACGGGAATCAGTGTCAGCACTTTCCATTTCTCCGGGATATTGAACGCCTTCTCCGTCAGCCACATGAGGAGCAGCCACCAACAGCAAATCAGGATGACACCCACCCAGGGATAGTAGAAATGCTGGGTGAAGAATGTACCCAGATAGGAAAGCATGCCGCCTGGCACCACCATTTGTTGGCGGAAATACAGTGACGAGTTCAAGAAAATGTTGTGTTGCTGCACCTTCCATAGCAGGTCGCTTTCGTAATACCACAGAGCAAAAGCCACCACAATCAGTGTGCCTAACCACAGAGCAATAGGTTTAAATTTTTCCATGATGACAATCAATGTTGATCAAATTTCCGCAAAGGTACAAAATATTTTGAAAGCCACACAGGTCTTGTCTGAAAAACTGTCTACGTGTTGGATAAAATCAGACTTGCTCCTACGCTGTAGGTGGTGTCAGCCGTTTTAATACGCATACAAGGAAGCCGCAGGTGTCGACCCGCATCACCCGAAATTGGGATGGAAGGGAGGACGCGAGCAGAAGAGAGGCAGCGAAGAGAGCGCAGGAAGAGATATCGGATGAGGAAGACGGGGGCGAATATGCCGAGGAAGATGGCGTGCGCTTCTCTGTGATTGAGGACCCGGAGGAGATTGAGCGTCTGGAGAAGGGCAAGAAGGTGAGCCGATTCCGTGCGATGGTTGAGATAGACGGGAAGCTTTACCCGCCGATGTCGGTATACGTTGACGGCAAGTTGCGTGAGCCGACCGAGACCGGCGTGTGGGAGCGGAGCGACGAGACCCCGATAGTGATTACCGAGAAGCAGAAGGCCTCCATGGCTGCCCTTGACGCGAGGAAAGGCGATGGCACGGTGACCCTCATCAAGGGCAAGTTGCGCTACCGTAAGGACAGCGAGGCCGGCAAGAGAAACTTCAGTTCAAGCTGAAGAAGGACGAAGGAACGGACGTGTGGGCTGCCTACAACCCCTACTTCCACACATTGCATCCTTTCAATGAAACACTTGGCCCGAAAGACTTGAAAAAGCAAGTAAAGAATTACGCAATTTCACAAGGAGAAGCTATATTAGGCGATGCTGATTTCAACGGAGAAAAGATAAATGTCAGTATTACAGCAATTTGTGAGATGGCCGACCCAAAATCTATAAAGAATAGCGTGAGCAAAGAAATTCATTTGGGTACAATCTTAAAGATTAAGGATATTATTTCAAATTCTATAGAAGTAGAAGTCCATCCAGATTACATAGAAAGAGACGAGAATGGGAAAAGAATTGTAGGCAAATATAATCCCAATTCGTTAATTCACCGCCTTTGTGGAGCTGTAATAGTAGATGATGTGCCTTACCCTGTAAGGATTTTAGTAAAAGAATTTCGTGGCGTTTCGTCGGGGTAGGGAGGCCATTCGATGTATAGTTGTATGGGTCCGCGCCGGATTTCGTCTTCCACGGGATTTGTCACCGTGATTCCCAACAGGCGAACGGGCCTTTGCTGGAAATCCACTTCGTCGATGAGTTGCTTGACCAAGTTCATGATTTGCCCTCTGCTTTCCACCACCTCGTTTCCTGTGATGCTGTGGGTGGTCTGTTTGAAATCGCTGAATTTCACTTTCAGCACCAGGGTACGTCCCTTGAAACTGTTGCGGGCGAGCCGTGACTCCAGTTCGCCGGCAAGGACGTCAAGTTCAGTCAGCATGTCATCCTGACTGGTGAGGTCGTTGACGTATGTCCGTTCGCATCCCAGCGATTTCCTCGTCCATTCTGTGATGACAGGGCGGTCGTCAATCCCACGGGCGAAGTCATGGAACACCTTTCCCATCTTGCCGAATTGAGCGGTCAGTTGTTCCAGGGTAAGATTGCGCAGTTGCTTTCCAGTAAACACCCCCAAGTCGTGCATGTGCTGGGCCGTTTTCTCGCCGACACCCCAGAATTGCTCAATCTTCAGGTTGTCGATAAATTCAAGGGCTTTCTGGGGGTGTACGGTACAGAGACCGTCGGGTTTCCGGAAGTCGCTGGCCACTTTCGCGAGAAACTTGCAGTAACTTACTCCGGCTGAAACCGTGAGTCCGGTGGCTTCTCTTATTTTTTGCTTGATTTCGCGCGCGATGTCCACCGCCATATCCTTCCCCGACTTGTTGTCCGTTACATCCAGGTATGCCTCGTCAAGACTAAGTGGTTCGACGATGTCGGTATATTCATGAAAGATGTCGTGCATCTGCCGTGACACCTCCTTGTATCGGTTGAAATGAGGCTCTATCACCACAAGTTTTGGACATAGCCGGTGTGCCACGGCTATGGGCAGGGCTGAGTGCACGCCATACTGCCGCGCCACATAGTTGGCCGTGGAGACTACGCCTCTTGGCCCGTCGTGCCCCACTACCACAGGTTTCCCTTTCAGTGAGGGATTGTCAAGTTCTTCCACCGATACGAAAAATGCATCGGCATCCACATGGATAATCTTGCGGTGATTCATCGGGATTACGAATGATTCCCCCAGGTTAAGAGGTAACTGCCAAAGGATATGAGCAACCACACCAAAAGGGCGATAAGCAACAACAGTACGATGAGTACGATGGCTGATTGTAGCGCTCGTTGGTTGACTTGTTTGACAACCGCTTCATCGCCATCGACGAACCCCTGAATCATATTCAGGTTCTTGGTGTTGGAACGGTAGAAAATATCGATGATGTCGCCCACGAAAAATGGCAACATGCCAAACAAGACATCACGCAGGGCATTGTTGATGACGGCCAGCGTCAAGGGTATGCTTTTGATGACACACGATGAGAAATAAACAAAAGGCACCACGCTGGCCATGGCCAGGATATCGCCAAAACCAGGGATGACTCCTATAAGCGCATCAAGATAGTAGCGGTCCATATAACGTGACAAACCGCTCATGGCCTGATAGACTTTGTTGCCCATCAGTCGTTTACGTCGTTGTAATCGTTTCTCTTCCTTGTTCATTTCTGGCTCAGCCATCCTGTGCTACAAGACTGGTGTCTCCGTGTGCAATAATGGCGTGTTGATATTGTTGGCATTTGGGTTCTTCAAAGACTGTTGCGCAGGGTTTCCGAGATTAAATTGATTCAATCTCTGATTTTCCTAATCCCGTCGCTTGTATGATGAATTCCGTGTTGGCACCTAATGCTTTCATCTTGCGGGCAATCTCTAATTTTTGGCTCAATGTCCTCTCCTCTGCCTCTTTGATTTTCTCCTCTGCCTCTTTGATTTTCTCCTCTGCCTCTTTGATTTTTTCCTCTGCCTTGTTGGCTCTCGCTTGTGCCTTGTTGGCTCTCTCCTCTTCCATGTTGGCTCTCTCCTCTGCCTTCTTGGCTTTCTCCTGAGCCTCATTAGCTTTCTCCTCTGCCTTCTTGGCTTTCTCTTGAGCCTCATTAGCTTTCTCCTGAGCCTCATTAGCTTTCTCCTGAGCCTCATTAGCTTTCTCCTGAGCCTTCTTTGCTTTTTCTTGAGCCTCATTTATCATTCTCTGTGCCTTTTTTGCCGTCTCTTCCTCAAAGGTACGCTGAGTGCTCACACGGTCCCAGAACTTGTCATAGGAGCGCATCTCGGCATCTGTGAAGGCTGCTTTCTCCACTATCTCAAGAGCCTCTCTCACATCAGGATTCTCCAGCAGTTCCTTGGGAGCCTCCATGATTTTCTCGTTAATTTCGGTAAGGAAACGAAGCCATAGCACCTGCATCTTACGTTCCGAAAACGATTGTGGCTTGAATTTCCTTAATTCAACGAAAATGAGTTGCAGACCGTCGATTACCTCGTCGGTGTACTTGTCATGCACAATGCGGAAGTAATGATAATAGTCGTCCACATCATTCATGAAATTGGTGTTCACAAAGTTGAGGGCGTATACGGGCTGAAGGCTCTCGTAATTCATGCCCTTCTCCGACTGGGCCACGTATGCCTTCGAGGCGTTGAAGAGTACCCGCTTCTTGAAAGACTCGGTCCAGGTCATCTGCATCTCAACAATAAATTCTCTGCCCTTGTTGTCACGGCAACACACATCCACAATGCTGTACTTCTCCACCACCGTGCGCTCGGGGATTTTCTCTGCAGGCCAATACTCGATGGTCTCCACCCGCTCGTCCTCTTTCAAGGGTAGCAGGGCGTTCAGCAAACTGATGACAAGATTGGGATGCTCGCCGAAAATCTTCTTAAAGGTCAGGTCGGCTTTAGGGTCTAAGTATTTTGACATGGTCTCAAGCTCTTTTTGATGTGAAACACTTATTTGGGCGGTAAAGATATGAAAAAATGGTCAAACATCCAAACATCTGAAAGCAATTTTTCCAATCTCCCTTTTTGTCAGAAAACAAGCCTTCTGCAATACGACCGTCTCTTCATTTCCACTAAGATGCTAAATGCCTAACAGTCCTTAACTTCCTTATTTTTCATCAAAGATTTTGATATTTATGGAAAAAAATGTAATTTTGCACCGAATTTGTGATGAGTTTTGCAAAAGATATCAGTCTCAGTCATATCCAACTGTTTTTCACCTGAAGAAGTATCTAACTATCAGTAATGTCAATTTTTCTACGCCTATTTTTCGCGGTATTGTTTGTGACAGCCGCCTCACCCTCTTTATGTCAAGCCCCACCATCTAAACCACAGCGTGATATGAATGTGGTGATTCTCGGTGATTCCAACACATGGATAGGTGGCGACGACAGCGACAAGCCACGAGGATGGAACAAGTGGTTTGCCGACATTTTCAAACCCGCCTCCTGCAAAAGTTATGCACGTAGTGGCGCCACATGGTCGAACACCAGCACTACCCATCGCAACACACAGGAGAACATCGGTGTGATAGGCGCCGACAATGTGATATACAACCAAGTGGAGCGCTTGGACGAATCCTGCCAAAACGGAGCGCAGCCCACACCCGATATAATCATTATTGCTGCCGGCACCAACGACGCATGGTTTGTGAAGAAACGCCCCGGCGTTTTCTCAAAGACCGCCAGCCAGGCCTGTCGCATGAAGGAAACGATAAGCACACTCCCCCCCGGCAGAATCACGTCGCTGGCTGAGGCGGTGGTTTTCAATACCGAGCGCCTGCGGCAGCGTTTCCCCGAGGCACGCATCATCTTACTTACTCCCCTGCAGTCGGTTCATCCCACGGAAGCCAATTTTGCCCGTGCCACCGCCATCATCGAGGAATGTGGCCGCCTGCTTGGCCTGCCAGTAGTGCGGCAAGACGTGGAATGCTGTGTGCGACGGGCCGATGAGGCACGCCATCGCAGATACACCAGCGACGGCACCCACACCTCGGAGGAAGGCGCGAAAGAGGTGGGAACCTATCTTGCCGGCCGCATCGCATCCATCCTCAACCCAGAGACATCCAACCACCAAAACCCATAAAACAAACGACATCCAAATGGTCTTTTCCGACTTGTTTTTCCTGTATGTATTCCTGCCTGCTTTCGCACTGCTCTATCTTCTGGGCACCTGGGCAGACAAGAGGCATGGGGATAAGTGCACGTTGAGAAATGCCGTCTTGGTGGCCTTCTCGCTGATTTTCTATGCCTGGGGAGAGCCCATCTACGTGTTTCTGATGCTCGCCACGGTGGTGGCCAACTATGTGGCGGGGCGTTTCATCGACCGCCAGGACAAAAGCCGCAAGACGGCTCTCGTGCTTGGCGTGACGTTCAACATATTGGTGCTCGCGGTTTTTAAATACGCTGATTTCTTCGCCCACCAGTTGCAAGCCATCGGCCTGCCCGTCCCATCGCCCGGAATAGCATTGCCCATCGGCATCAGTTTCTATATTTTCCAGTCCATATCCTATCTGGTCGACGTCTATCGCCGTGAGTCGCCGGCACAGCGGCGGTTCATCCACCTGCTCCTATACATTTCAATGTTCCCCCAACTCATAGCCGGTCCTATCGTGAGATACGGTACTGTGGCGGGGAAATTACACAAACGGAACGTCACTGTCGAGGATGTGTCGGAAGGTGTTTACAAGTTCCTGCGCGGACTCGCCAAGAAAGTGATACTGGCCAACCAACTGTATGAAGTGTCGCACCAGTTTCTCGACGGCGACATGGCATCGCTCACCGTCTCCGGGGCATGGATAGGCATTGTGGCCTTCACACTCCAGATTTATTTCGACTTCTCGGGCTATTCCGACATGGCCATCGGACTGGGCCGGTGTATGGGCTTCCGCTTCAACGAGAACTTCGAGCATCCCTACTGCAGCCGCAGCATCACCGAGTTCTGGCGCCGCTGGCATATCTCGCTCGGCAGCTTCTTCCGCGACTATGTCTATATCCCCTTGGGAGGCAACCGCCGGCATCAGATTCTCAATATCCTGGTCGTGTGGTTCCTCACAGGTTTCTGGCATGGCGCCAGTTGGAACTTCATCATCTGGGGCCTCTATTACGGCTTCATTGTAGTGGTGGAGAAATACACCATCAAGAAAGTGGCCGACCGGGTACCCTCCGTGCTGCTCCATGTTTACACCATCTTCCTTGTGGTGCTGGGCTTCTGCATCTTCTACTACGACAATTTCGACAAGATGTCCGACTTCTTCCGCATCTCGTGGGGTGGAGCGGCCGTGATTTGGGATGGTGTGTCGGAAGCCGCCCTGACCGACAGGTTCTGGCTATGGATTACGGCCATCGCCCTGTGCATGCCTCTCCGCTCTTGGGCAGGAGGCAAGATTGCCAAGGCCACTGCCAGTCGTCCCCACAGCCAGGCCGCCATCGCCCTCACCATCCGCACGCTGTTGTCCACGGTCATTATCGTGCTGTCCACAGCCCTGCTGGTGGGAGCCACCAACAACGCATTTATTTACACAAGATTTTAACAATAATACAAAAATGACACTCAGGACCATAATCATCCAGGCAGCATTGCTGCTTACAGTTGTCACCGCACAGGCACAGAGAACCAACAACAACGGCCCCTTCGTCCGCGGCATTTACCAGAACCGAGTCAATCCCGACGATCCAGTGAGACAGGCCAAGCCGGGTATCCTCATCATTGGCACAGGCGAGAATATCAGGGTGGTGAGCGCCTTCTCCGGCAATTCCAAGGGAGGCATGGCCTACACCAACGCCGTGAACAATTACCGCAAGCGCCTTGGCGACACTATCCGCATCTACAGCATGGTGATACCCATCGCTTCGCAATACTACACTCCATTGTCGGCACAGAACCTCTCCGTTGACGAGAAGTCCACTCTCGACGGTATGTATGCCCGCCTGGTGGATGTGAAGGGTATCGACGTTTACACTCCTTTGGGAATGCATGCCGACGAGCACATATACCTGCGCACCGACCACCACTGGGCGCCTCTTGGAGCCTATTACGCCGCCGAGGCATTCGCCAAGGAGGCAGGCGTGCCGTTCCACGACCTCAGTTGGTACGACAAGAAGACCATCCACAATTTCCTCGGAACCATGTACAGTGTCTATACCAAAGACCCCGAGGTGGGGAAGGCACCCGAGGATTTCGACTATTATGTGCCACGCAACGTGAAATACACCACCACCGCCATTACCTACCGACTGGGCAAGAAACGCCAGACCGTGGGGCAAAACGCCCCCAAGGAGGTGAGTTTCTTCAGAAACTACGGCGATGGCAACGGAGCGGCCTACTGCACCTTCATGGGCGGTGACGCCAACACCACCAAAGTGGTCACCTCGACAAAGAACGGACGTAAACTGATGATTATCAAAGACAGTTATGGCAATGCCATACCTGGCTATCTCTTCTACTCCTTCGAGGAGATACACGTCCTGGATTTCCGTTATTTCCCCAACAATGTCATCACTTATGTGAAGGAAAACGGTATCACCGACATCCTGTTTGCCCACTGTATTTCGCTCGCCTATGCCCAGGCTACAGGTGTGGGCTTGCAGAAAATGCTCGACAGATAGGACAACCGCAGCACAACCAGGCCAACGACTATGCACCACAAGATATACCTGTCGATTGTAGGGACTGTGTTTCTCGCAGGGGTTATCATCCTGAACACGTTCCCACGAAGCCGCTTCTCAGAACTTGAGAAGCGCGAACTGACACGTTTCCCTGAATGGAGCATAACCAAAGTGGCCGATGGCTCGTTCACCCGCGAAGTTTCGGCATGGTTCAGCGACAGCGAGCCTTTCCGCGACGAACTGATGACACTGAGCATGAAAATCAAGGACCTCACGCGCCTCTCGCTTTTCGGCGAAAACGTGTCGTTCGTCGCTTCCGACGACATGCAGTCGCCGGGTGGCAACAATGGTTCCGCCGGGCCGGACGAATTCAATGCCAGCAATGATGGCGTGGCCAAGATTGCCAATGCGGGCATCATCATCGTTGGCGAGGGGAAGAATGTGCGGGCGCTCATGGCCTACGGAGGAGTCGGTGGTGGAAAACCTTTCGCCAACACGCTCAACAGACTTCACCATATACTGGGCGACGGCGTGACTGTCTATGGCATGGTGATACCCAATGCCGCCGAATACTATCTTCCCGAAAAGATGAAAGACCGCTCAAAGTCGCAACTTACCCTCATCAACAACGTCAACGACAATCTTGACCCGGCGGTGAAGGCGGTGAATATTTACAACACTCTGAAAAGCCATGTCAACGAGGATATTTTCCTCCGTACCGACCATCACTGGACACCATTGGGAGGATACTATGCTGCCAAGGAGTTTGCCAGGGTTGCAGGGGTGCCCTTCCGCGACCTTGATTCCTACGACAAGCACGTGGTCCATGGCTATGTGGGTTCGATGTACGGCTATTCCAAGGATATTTCCCTGAAGGAAAATCCAGAGGACTTTGTATACTATACCCCGAAGGACATTGAATACGAGACCTATTACATCGTTTATGGAGTCAACGATGAATACAAGATAACCGATGCGTCGAAAAGGCACAGTGGCCCCTTCTTCTACAAAATCAATGGCAATGGAGCCTATACCACCTTCATGGGTGGTGACTCCCGTCTCACACATGTGAAGACATCGACAGGCAACAAACGCCGCCTGCTCATTGTGAAAGACAGTTTCGGCAACACACTGCCGGGCTATCTCTTCTATTCCTTCGAGGAAATACATGTCGTGGACAATCGCTATTTCCACCTCAACTTGAGAAAATACATACGCGACCATCAAATCACGGATTTGCTCATCGCGGCGAGTTCGTTCAATGTCTATAGCAATGGTATTGGTGCGAACACCATGAACCTGCTCAATCAGGATCCTGCCAAAGCCTTTGCTCCTAAAAAGGAGAAGGAGGAAGACAAAAAGGATGCTGATGAAAAAGAAAAGAAAGAAGAAGACAAGAAAGACAGTCTCGAGCAGTCTGAAAAGACTCCTAAGGAGGACAGCCCGCAAAATCCTGCTCCTGTGGCACAACCTCCCACATCCGCTCCCACGCCACAGCCAGAACCTGGTCAGGCGAAGGGTGAGGAATAAATCTATCAAACTCATTTTTTCGAACACATGGATATCAGGAAGGCATTCGATGCGGCGTTCAGCCGCATGAAAGAGAAAAACTGGGAAAAAATCTATGTCGCGGTCGACATCCACGATACGATACTGCGTGCTTGCTATGACGACGAAGAGACCTACGACTATTTTCCACGGGCGAAGGACACCTTGCAGGCGATGTCGCGGCGTGAGGATATCTGCCTGGTGCTTTGGAGTTCTTGCCACCGTGACAAGTTGATGGAGTATGCCCGCCATTTCCTGGAGGATGGTATCAGGTTTGACTATATCAACGAGAACCCTGAGGTCGACAACACCCGCTTGCAGAATTTTGAGGAAAAACTGTATATGAATGTCGGGCTTGACGACAAGTTCGGATTCGAAGCAGAGACAGACTGGGAGGTCGTCGGCCGTGTGCTTGAGGAAAATCCACAGCCATGCGGATAGGGTAGGGCGACAAGCCTGTCATCAATGAAATAATGACGAGGAGAATCGGCAAATGAAACATCTCACCGACATCAAGGACATAGAGCAGGCCCTGGCGGACAATCGTCTGTGCCTCTTTTTCATCAAGGCACCCGACTGTGGGGTGTGCAACGTCGTGTACGACAAGGTGAATCTACTTGCCCGCAGACACCCTGAAATCTTCTCGTTCTATACGGATATCCGCGAAGAACCGCTGATTGCCGGGCGTTTCCTGGTATTCTCTGGTCCGACGGTTCTGTTGCTGATGGAAGGAAGGGAAATCTATCGGGGCTCTCAGTTTATCAATATGGAAGAACTGGAGCAGCAAATCAACCGGAATATGACTTAAATCCAAGATGAATTGCCGTATGGAAAACATCAAGAAAGAGACCACACAAATAGCAGGACGGTGTTGCATGGTTTATAAGGCCGACTCGCCGCATTTCCTGTTGATACAGCCTGTCGATGAACACGACCTGGAGGTCTTGGACAACGAGGTGGCCACCATCACATCGCTGACCCGCCAGCCATTTTCCCTTGTGGCTTTCCAGATAAAGGACTGGCAGAACGAACTTACACCTTGGCCTGCCCCTGCCGTATTTGGTAAAATACCCTTTGGCGACGGTGCCGGGAATACGCTCTCATATATGAGAAATGCGCTGATTCCCGAATTGGTGAAGATGGGAATCTACGATGATAAGAACATGAAATGCTTGTTGGGAGGCTATTCCCTTGCCGGACTGTTTGCCCTCTGGGCATGCTGTCAAACACCGCTTTTTCATGGTGTTGCCGCTGTTTCACCATCCGTGTGGTATCCAGACTGGATACAATATGCCGAGAGTCGGATTCCACTCGTGTCTCAATTGTATCTCAGTCTTGGCGATAAAGAGGAAAAAGCCAGAAATCCCGTGATGTCACAGGTGGGCGACCATATCCGCCGGCTATACGAACTGTGGACTGCCAGAGGTCTCCACTCCACCCTGGAATGGAACAAGGGCAACCACTTCCAGCATTCCGATGTAAGAACCGCCAAGGGCTTCGCCTGGCTCATCTCCACCCTCTCAACAATTAATAATTGATAATTAATAATTTATAATTTAAAATGTATCCCCTCACCCCTCACCACTAACAAAACCTCCAAATCCCATGAATCTAAAAAAAATCTCACTCTGCCTGTTCGCCGCCTGTTCGCTGCAGGTCAATGCTCAGTATCTTGAGCACATCTATGATTACATAGAAAACACCTCTGTCTTTGAGGAGAATCAGGAGGAGGCCCATGCCTACTATCTGGCCACTCAGCACCTGTCGCTCAATGGAAACTGGCGGTTTCTCTATGCCAACACCCCCGAAGAGGTGCCGCAGAATTTCTTTGCGACAAACTTCAAGGATGGCAAGTGGCACACCGTCCAAGTGCCAGGCAATTGGGAGATGGAGGGCTACGGCGACCCCCTGTTCCGCAATGTGGCTGCTCCGTTCAAGGCCAATCCTCCCTTCGTGCCAAGAGAGTATAACCCGACAGGTGCCTATCGGAAAACTTTCAGCATACCCTCATCGTGGCAGGGACAGCAAATATTCCTGCGTCTGGAGAAGGTCCAGAGTGCCTCGTTCGTGTGGCTCAATGGGCAACAGGTGGGCTATAATGAGGGCGGGCAAGAACCTGCCGAATATGATGTGACCTCTTTTGTCAGACCGGGCAAGAACACGCTGGCCGTATGTGTGGTGAAATACTCCGACGGCTACTATCTGGAGGGCCAGGATTACTGGCGCCTCGCCGGCATATTCGACGACGTGACTCTCTATGCCACACCTAAAACCCGGTTGTTCGACTGGTTTGTCACCACCGACCTCGACGACCAGTACAAGGATGCTACACTCAATCTGGATGTTGATGTGAAGAAATATGAGGATTCACATGCCTCCTACTCCGTTCGTGCCACGCTTACCGACGCGCGTGGCAATCGGGTGAAAGAGATGCTCTCCGACCGTTTCACCATGGATGGCAAGGGAAAGAAGTCGCTCCACCTGTCGTCGCAGATTTCCAATCCCGACAAGTGGACATGTGAGACACCTGTGCTCTACCAACTGAAACTTGAGTTGCTGAATGAGTCGGGCAATGTCATGCAGGAGATAACCAGCAAGATGGGATTCAAGGAGACAGAGATTCGGAATCAGACCTTCTACCTCAATGGGCAACCCATCAAGGTGAATGGCATCAACACACACATGCAACATCCGGAATTGGGACATGCCATGAACGAGGAAACCATCCGGAAGGATATGGAGATACTGAAACAGCACAACTTCAATGCCGTGCGCACCTCACACTATCCTCCGGTCAACAGGTACCTTGAACTGGCCGACGAGTATGGTCTCTACATTATCGATGAAACAGGCGACGAGGCACATGCCACGGAATATATATCCAACGACATGAAATTCCTGCCGATGTATCTCGAGCGTGTCCGCCAGTTGGTGCTCCGCGACCGCAACCACCCCTGTGTCCTCTTCTGGAGTGCAGGCAACGAGAGCGGCGAGGGACCGATTATCACCGAAGTGGTCAAGGAGGGAAAGAAGTACGACCCCACACGCTATTTCATGTATGGCGGCAATGCCTACGCCCATCCTGGCGAGGATATCATAGGACCTCGCTATCCCACACCTTACGAACTGGAGATGAACACGGCGATGGTGCCCGAGACCGAAGACCCACGGCCCTCATTCATGGACGAATATCTGTCGGTTGCTGGCAACGCCGGTGGCGGAATGGATGAATACTGGGCTGTCATACGCCGTCATCCGCGACTGATGGGTGGCGCCATCTGGGATTTTGTCAACCCTGGTCTCACAGAGCATATCCGCCCACTGACCGACAGTTCTCCCTACAACACCCCCGCCCACCTCATGGGCAATGCCAAGGTGGTGAAGGGAGTGCTGCGCCTCAGCGGCCACGACGAGTGGGTGGAAGTCTATCGCAGCAATAATGTGGAACTCACGGGGAATGCCCTGACCATCAGTTTCGATGTCAAACCGGGCAAACTGTGCGGAATGTTTGAGGGTGCTCCATACGTGACGAAGGGCAACACACAGTTTGGCGTGGTGCAGAAAGGCAGCGACAAACTGCAATTCTATCTGCACTCCGGTGTGAAACATGAACTCAATGTCGACCTGCCAGCCAACTGGGTAGGCAACTGGCATCATGTCACAGCCTCCTGGGATGGCAAGGAAATGAGACTCTTCATCGACGGACAACTGAAAGGCACGGAGCCGACCGTGGCCAGCCAGCCCAGCAACAACCGCCGTGGTGGAGGGGGAGAGCGAGGCATGCTGAGCAATTTCCCTTATCCCATCAACATCGGGCGCTTTGCCGGCAATCATGCCCAGGACCCACAGACCATCTACACAGCCGATGCCGAGATGGACAATGTGGCGATTTTCGCCAAATGCCTTGCCGATGGCGAGGGAAAGGCCGGGGATGCCGTGCTCTATCTCACTTTCGACGGTAATGGCGACGAAGGCACTTTCTATACGATTGGCGGCAATATGCGCACCTATGGCTGCATCTGGCCCGACCGTAAGGTGCAGCCGGAAATGAAACAGATGAAATGGACCACACAACCTGTCAGCGTTCGTCTGCTCAATGCAGAGACTGGCGAGGCCGAGGTCACCAACCGGCTCTACTTCACCGATCTCTCTCAATATGCCTCACACTGGGCCTTGATGGCCGACGACGAGGTGCTCGAAGAGGGTGATATTCAATTCGCCACATCACCGCAGCAGAAGCAGGTGGTCAGAATTCCATACCATAAACCAGCCATTGTGGCGGGAAAAGAATACCGTGTCACGATTACCTCTTTCTTGAAGAACGACGAGGTGTGGGCTAAGACCGGCCATGAGGTGGCATGGGACCAACTCGAACTCTCGTCGTGGAACATCCCCGCTCCAGCCCCACAAATGTCTTCCGACAATATCTCCGCACAAGAAGACGAGAAGCAAATCAAGATAAGCGGCAATGGTTTCAGTTATGTCATCAGCAAGGAAACTGGCAACCTCGAGCAGATAGAGGTCGGGGGCAAACCGGTGCTCAAGTCACCGCTCACCTTTAATCTGTGGCGTGCGCCACTGGCCAATGAGTTTGACTCCTGGGATGCCTTCCGTGTCAACGGTGGTTATGCCGAAGGCTATGGAAACATGGTTTCCACTTTGTTCTATTCCAGGGGAGTGAACCAGTTGCGCGTCCGTCCTGCAGAGGTGAAGTTGACTCAAGACAAGTATGGCACGACGGTCAATGTCAGCCAACTCGTGCAAGTGGGTGCTTCGTCCTATGGAGCCCTCGACCTGTATATCCAGGGTGTGCAGTTGGCAGGATTCTCAATCGACTATACTTATAGTTTCTACAACGACGGAACTGTCTGTATCAAAAATCACCTGAGTCCGCAGGGAAGGCTGCCTGAGGTTCTCCCGCGCATCGGTTTCACCACATCTGTGGCAAATGAGTTCGACCACATCACATGGTATGGCCGGGGACCCGAGGAAAACTATCCCGACCGGAAGACCGGCTATCAGATAGGCAAATGGACCAAGACGGTTGCCGATATGTACGAACCTTATCTCCTGCCTCAGGACCATGCCCTGCGCACCGACAACCGGTACGTACAACTGCTCGACAAGGATGGCAACGGTGTGCAGATTTCCATGAACGAGCATTTCAACTTCAATGCCTACCAGTTTACGACTGATAATCTGACCAAAAGCCAGTTCACCTATCAGTTGCAGCCACAGTCCGACCGCTACACCCTCAATCTCGACTACAACACCACGGGCGTAGGGTGTACCTGTGTCTATGTGCTCGACGAGTACAGGGTGAAACCGGCCTCTTACGACAGGGTAATCACCATCAAACCAAAGAAATAGTCAATTCTCGGCTTGTGCCCGCTCTATTTCCATAAGCCATCTTTTGCCATTTTGTCACCTTTCTGGTGACAAAATGGCGCAAAATGGCCGTTGGCACGCTTGTTGCAACATGTAGGGTGAGAGCCAAGGAGTTATCCAAGGTCATCTCAAACAACATTGTTCAACTAAAATATAATTTGGAGGTATTGATTATGTTACCAGTAATGTTTCGCAACGGATGGTTTCCAACACTGTTTGAAGATTTCCTGAACACTGATCTTATGCCTCGTGCCAACACTACAGCACCTGCTGTCAACGTCAAGGAAGATGAAAGTGCCTACACGATGGAGCTGGCCGCTCCGGGCATCAAGAAAGAGTATTGCAGAGTAAGCATCAACGACGAGGGCAATCTCAGCATCGTCATCGAAAACAAGATGGAGCACAAGGATGAGGACAAGAAGCACCACTACCTGCGCCGCGAGTTCTCCTACTCGAACTACGAGCAGAACTACACACTGCCCGACGACGTGGACCGCAACGGCATCGCAGCCAAGGTGGAGAATGGCATTCTGACCGTCACCCTGCCGAAGGTGAAGAAAGAGGAGAAAAAAGAGGCCAAGGCCATCGAGATTTCATAGAATCATTCAATAATTAGTTGTAAGGGGAGCAATTTCGCTCCCCTTTTTTTTGCTAACATGATTAGTACGCCGCTGGGGACATCCAGCTATGGCACTGTGCCCTACCACCCCTTCGGGGTTTGAGCAACTCCCAACTCCACACTCCACACTCCACACTCCACACTAAAAACTCACCTCTTATTTCTAAACGACAGCGGCAGTTCCAGTCCATGACTTTCGAGCAATGCCTGGTTGCGCAACACTTCCTCAACGGTGCCTATAGCGGCGATACCCTTGTCGGCGAGCAGTGCCACACGCTGGCAGGTGTCGTAGACGAAGTCCAGGTCGTGGGTTGCCATCACCTTGGCGCAAGGCAGGTGGTTCAGCACTTGGATGAGGCGCCGACGGTTGCGGGGGTCGAGCCCCACCGTAGGCTCATCGAGCAGCATCAACCTGCTTTTCATGGCAAGCACCGTGGCGATGCTTGCCAGTTTCTTCTCACCACCCGACAGTTTGTACACCTGCTTGTCGCGGCAGTCTTCCAGTCCCACCTGCTTCAGCGCATCCATCACCATGCTCTCCGTCTCCTCCCGGCTATAGCCATAGTTGCGTGGGGCAAAGGCCACATCCTCATAGATGGTGCTCATGAAGAGTTGGCTTTCGGAATCCTGAAACACATAGCCCATCTGCTGACGGATTTTTTTCAGATTGCTCTTGTTCAGGGGCAGGCCGGCCACGGCCACATTGCCTTCCTGTAGTGGCAACAGACCACAGATTATTTTCAGGAGTGTGCTTTTGCCTACTCCGTTGGCACCTACCAGTCCCAGACTCTCCCCCTCGGGTACCATGAGGCTGACTTGCCGCAATATCTGTTGCAAGGGCTTGCCCCGTTCGTCGTCATAGGCAAAGGATAGGTTCTCTATCTCCAATACATTCATAGGCATCTGATTACAATAAACAAGACTGTCCACACCAAGGCATACAGATAGTCGGCCCTTGTGGCGCGCCGGTTGTTGTGCGAATTGAATTCCCCCTGAAAGCCGCGAAGTTGCATGCTTCCGTATATCACTTCCGCCCTGTCGATACTGCGCAGGAGAAGTTGTCCCACCATGCTGCCCCACACCCTGAAGTGGATGCCCTTCTGCCCCGGCGCTCTCATCGAATAGGCGGCTCTCAGGCGACTTGTTTCCTTCAACAGCACCATCAGGTATCGATATACCAGCATGAGCACGGTGACCAGCACTGCCGGCACATGCAGGCACCTGAGGGCATGGCAGATGTCGTCGATTTTGGTCGTGACCACCAGCAGATAGGCGGCCGATATGGAAAACACGCCTTTGAGTATCAGCGTGAGCATGGAAATCATGCCACCCGTGACCGTGAATCCGCCGACAACGAACATGGGGTGATGGTCGAAAAGCGGATTGGCGATACCCAGCAAGCCTACCAGCAGGAGCAATATCCATATTCTGCGACTCATCAGGCGCAGCGATACATTTCCCAGCAGGAAGAGCACAACCAGGTACGTCCCCATCACAAGCACTCCCGGCAGCGCATATTTGTCGAATGACAGCAACACGATGAGATAGACCAGCGTCACGAGCAATTTGCTCACTGGATGAATGGCTCGCATCCACCCGTCGGCTCCAGCCTCACGGTCGATGGCGTGAAGCATCATCATTGCCCGGTCTATCCTGTTCAATTTGATGGTCGTTTCGTCTTTTTGATAATCAGGCATACGGCCACACAGACGGCCAGCACCAGCAGCGCGCCCACAATGCCCGAGAAAGAGGTGCCCAGCACGCCGTCGCCGTTCAGAAAGTCATAGTCGGGAAGCAGTGCCAGTCTCTCCTGGGCCTGTGAGGCCCAGTGGTGCATTGTCGAGGCCGATTCCAGTTCGGTGCCTCCCGACACTTTCCCTATCGACCATTCCAGTCCGTCGGGATGTGATGAGGCAAACAGCGAGAGGAATCCCCCCGTCACCATCGCCGTGGCTCCCAGGATGGCCACCACCGCCGAGGTTTTCAACTGCCCGCCTTCCGTTTGCCTGTAGCCATGGAGCAACTGCGGACGAGTCTTAAACACAAACAGCAGTACGGCTGCCGTGACCAGTCCCTCGACGAGTCCAATGGCCAGGTGGATGGGCTGCATGAAACCGAGGAACACGGCAAAGGGCAGTTCGGTGATGCCCGAGGCCAGCGTCTCAAGCGTGACCGACAACGCCCCCAGTTGCAATGCCAGTATGCAACCGGTCAGCGAGGCTGCTATGATGCGCCCTCGTGTCATTCCGCCGCGCATGAAGGCTCTCCAGATCAGATATCCCACAAAGCACCCGTAAAAGCCCATGTTCCACATGTTGCAACCCAATGCCATCAACCCGCCGTCGGCAAACAGCAGGCACTGGATGGTGAGCACTGCGGTCATGGTGAGAAATCCCGCCTCTGGTCCGAGTAGGGCGCACAGCATCATGCCTCCTGTGAGATGACCGGAGGAGCCTGTGCCGGGTATGGAGAAATTTATCATCTGGGCGGCAAACACGAATGCCCCCATCACGCCCATAAGCGGTACTTTGTGGTTCAGGTCGGCCGACCTGACCTTCTTGAGCGAATAGCCTGCAGCCACGGCTGAACAGGCGTACATGGTTCCTGCCACTGCGGTGGAAACCAAAGCGTCTGCCATATGCATGTCTTAATCCTTTTTCTTGATGTGAATATCCATACTGCCACTGCGGAAACCCTCCAGGTCGAGTGTGATGTAGGCAAAGCCCATGGTCTTCAGCCTGTCCACCACCGCGTTGCGTATCTGAAGCAGTCGTCCCATTTCTTTGTGGTCTATCTCGAGCCGTGCCGTGTCGCCGTGGACACGCAGGCGCACATTGTAGAATCCTTGTGCGCGGAGCCATTTCTCGGCTTCGTCCACACGGTCCATCATTTCATAGTCCAGCCTTGTGCCGTAGGGGAAACGGGTGGCCATACAGGGTGTGGATGCCCGTTGTGCCACCGACAGGCCCATCTCGCGGGCCATCTGGCGGACATCCGTCTTGGTGATGCCCAGTTCGGCCAGCGGACTTTCTATGTCCAGTTCCTTCAGGGCTTTGATGCCCGGGCGATAGGTGTGCAGGTCGTCCCAGTTGGTGCCTTCTATCACACACGAGACGCCTTGCTCATCGGCCATCTGCCGCAACTTGCCAAAGAGACAGCGCTTGCAGCGATAGCAGCGGTCTATGGGATTCATGAGGATGCCGGCATCGTCGAGTTCGTCTATCTCTATCACCACATGGCGGGCACCGGCCTCTTCGGCCACACGGCGGGCTATGTCCACGTCACCATGTGGATGCAGGCGTGTCTGCATGGTGACGGCAGTCACCTCTGTGCCTCTCTCGCGGGCCGCCTGGCAGCACTTGAGGAGCAGCAGGCTGCTGTCGACCCCGCCCGAGAAAGCCACCACCAGGTTGTTGCCGGCGAGCGAGAGCAGCCGGGCTTCCAATGCCTTGTTTTTCTCTTTGCAGTCCATGGTGGAATCAGCCGTTGGTTTCCTTATACACGGTGTTGAATACCTCTATGAACGACAGTCCTGAGGCCTTGCTCAGGGCGGCCACGTCGTCGTATTCGGGATAGCAGCGAATCCCTCCGTCGGGCAGGTTGCACATCTTCACCCTCATCTCTCCCAGACTTGTCTTCACTTTTCTTACCTCACGGGGGAGCACGGCACGCTCCATGCGTATGATTCGGATGCCGATGGTGGTGGTCTGCTCGAAAATGATGCGCTGAAGTGTCTCTCTCTGCTCTTCCTTGCAGACGACGTTCAACTGATAGCCGGGACGGTTCTTCTTCATGAACACGGGGTGGTAATGCACGTCGCGGGCTCCTGCATTCAGCAATTGCTCCATCACGAAGCCCATCATCTCGCCCGTGCAGTCGTCGATGTTGGTTTCCAGTTTCACGATTTCATCCTTCGACCGCCCGTCCCGTTGTGCCTTCAGCGGCTGGATGGCTGCCGGCATTTCTTTTTCCGCCGTCGGTGGGGGAGTGGTCTCTTCGATGAGCATGGCCCGGAGCAGACTTGGACGGCCGTATTTGCGCTTTCCCGCGCCGATGCCTGTCCTGATTATCCTGAAACTGGCGGGGAGGGTGTTGCCCGTGCGTATGGCGGCCACGATGGCAGCGCCTGTCGGTGTGACGAGTTCTCCCTTGGCCGATGTGATGGTCAGGTCCAGTCCGTGGGCATCGGCAATGTTCACCACGGCGGGCACGGGCACGGGGAGCACACCATGCTGGCAACGCACGCTTCCAGTGCCCTCATAGAGCGCGGGGACAATCACCTCGGCAATGTCGAGGTTGTCGAGACAGACGGCAGCGGCGGCAATGTCGACAATGGAGTCCACTGCCCCCACTTCGTGGAAATGCACTTCCTCCACAGGCAGTCCGTGGGCCTTGCTTTCCGCCTCGGCTATGATTTGGAATATCTTGATGGCCAGTTGTTTTGCCCTGGGGGTGAGGGCACTCTCGTTCAGTATCTTCACGATGTCGGTCAGTCCACGGTGCTCATGGTCATGCCCATGGTCGTGGTGATGGTCGTGGGTGTGTGGATGGTCGTGGTCGTGATGATGGTGGTGACGGTGAAACCAGTTGAGGAAAAAGAGACGATGGTGGTGATGGTGATGCTCGTCGCCATACAGGTATTCCATGTCGTGGTCATGGTTGTCGTGCTCCAGGATGACGTTGAAGTCGCAGGCGTCAATCCCTGCCTTAGTGACGCGGGTGATGCGTGTCTCAAATCCCGTGAGCGGAAGGCTCTTCAAAGCCTTGTCGAGCACTTCGGCGTCTGCCCCCAGGTCAAGCAGCGCGGCCACAGTCATGTCGCCGCTGATGCCTGTGTAGCATTCCAGATACAGTTTCTTACTCATGTTTTCCTCCTTTGCAAATGGCTAAATTAATCTGCGAAGCCATGTATCCGGCTCCGAATCCGTTGTCGATGTTCAAGGTGGCTATGCCGTTGGCGCACGAGTTGAGCATGGTGAGCAATGCCGACAGCCCGTGAAAACTGGCTCCGTAACCTACCGAGGTGGGCACGGCGAGCACAGGCTTGCTCACTAGACCGCCGATAACGCTGGCTAGGGCTCCTTCCATGCCTGCCACGGCCACGATGCAGTTGGCACGCTGAATCTCCTCCAGCCTTGCCAGCAGACGGTGCAGTCCGCTCACCCCCACATCGTAGACGCGCAGCACTTTGCTGCCCAGAAACTCTGCCGTCTGTGCCGCTTCCTCGGCTACAGGAATGTCGGCGCTACCGGCTGTGCACACGCAGATGAGCCCACAGTGTGGCTTGTTTTCTTTCTCGATTTTCAGAATCCGCGATATGGGGTCATAGACCGCTTCGGGGAAGTGGGTCTTGACCAGTTGTGCCTGATGCTCGCTTGCACGGGTGCCGAGCACTTCGCCTTCCTCTGCATAGATGTGCTTGTAAAGTCTTAGCAGATGTTCATCTGCCTTGCCTTCACACCACACCACCTCGGCGGCTCCAGTGCGCAACTTGCGGTGAATGTCAACCTTTCCGAAGCCCAGGTCCTCGAAAGGTTTCCGGCGGAAGTATGCCTCGGCTTCTTCCACCGTCATTGTTCCTGCCTTCACGGCATTTAATATTTCGTATGAGTCCATGTTTTTTTAGTGGTGAGAGGTGAGAGGTGAGGGGCGAGAGGTGAGGGGTGAGAGGCGAGAGGCGAGAGGTGAGTGGTGAGAGGTGAGAGGTGAGGGGCGAGAGGTGAGTGGTGAGAGGCGAGAGGTGAGTGGTCCTCTCAAGTCCTCTCCAGTCCTCTTCAGTCCTCTCCCCTCCTCTTCACTCCTCTCCTCAATCCTTCGTCAGCCGCTTGATGTGCTGTTTCAGGATATGGTAGGCGGGCTTGGCCATGGCTCCATGGTCGTAGCCTTGTATTTCGTAGAGTGTGACATCCGGGTGACCCACAAGTTTCAGCATCCGCCAGAAGTAAGCCTGCTCTTCGTAACGCCCATAGAGTTCCTGCTCCCGGTCGCCGGAGATGATGACAATGGGTGGTGCGTCGGGGCGTACAAAGGTGAGCGGCGCATACTGGTCGATGGTGGCCTGCAACGGACCGATGCCCTGTTGCTTGCGCACGTTGTAATGGGTGATGCACTGTCCGCTGAAAGGCACGAGGGCTGCCAGAGAGTCGGGGTCGACCCCGTATTTGGCGAGCCATCTCTTGTCCAGTCCAATCATGTCAAGCAGATAGCCACCAGCAGAGTGGCCGGCGACGAAAATCTTGCGCTTGCTCCCGCCGTATTTCCCAATGTTCTTGTATGTCCATGCCACGGCGGCCGCGGCGTCGTCCAGACACTGGTCGATGCTGGCCTTGGGCAGCAGACGATAGTTGGCTGCTACAACCACCAAACCGCAGTTTTTCAGTTCCGGGTCGATGTGCTTGCTGCCGCCTTCTATGCCACCTCCGTGAAACCACACCACCACGGGCGCATCGGTGGCGTTGGTGGGGTAATAAACGTCGAGCTTGCAGCGCTCCTGGGCGTAGGCGTCTGTCGATTCCGTGTATGGAATATCATTCACTTGTTGATACTGCGCCATGGCCATGGCTGTGCACAGCAGAAACGCAAGAGTGGATAAAATGCCTTTTTTATTCATGTTGTTATCTGATATAATGTGTTTCGACTAATGGCTCCTGGATTTTCGGTGAGCCGAACTGCTGCAGGCCGAGGCGGATAGACTTGATCATAAACGCCATGTTGAGACCCAGTTGGCGCATGGTCTGCATGCCTTCCTCGTCGGCGACTACCTCGCCGGGCGATGTGCCATGTGCGATGCTCCAGTATTGCGAGGGCACCACTGGCATGTTGGTCTTAAGGAAATACTTGTTGAGCACGTCCATGGTGGCGGTGGCTCCCCCTCGCCGGGCAATGCTCACTGTGGCTCCCACCTTCATGCTCCAGTCGGTGTGTAGATTGGAGTAGAACAGCCTGTCGAGCAGCGAGAGCAACGTGCCGTTGGGTGAGGCGAAATAGACGGGCGAACCGATGAGCAGACCGTCGGCATCCCGCATTTTCGTTGTCAGGTCGCCTACGATGTCGTGAAAGGCACAGATGCCCGTCTCCCAGCATTTGTTGCAGGCGATACACCCGTGAATCTGCAGATGGCCCACGTGTATCCAGTCGGTATCGATACCTTGCTGATGCAGCGTGCACTCCACCTCGCGGAGGGCAGTGGCCGTGTTGCCGTGGGTTTTCGGACTGCCATTGAGAATGATTACTTTCATGGTCGGCTAGCTTTTGATAAAAACCCTATTTTCTCATATCGCGCATGCGAATTGAAAAATGTGGGTACAAAAATAATGAAAAATCCACTTTTTTCCGTATTTTTGCCCATGATTTATTATTTGGTTTCAAAAAGAAACGAAATGGCGGCAGTCAAAATACGTGCATGAATCCTGCATGTGTGGGTTCTGTCGGCAAAAAACTACGATGAGCAAGATGAAAAGACTATTGGCATGTTGGGTGGTGTGTGTGATGACCGCCGTGGCCTGGGGACAGGAACCCGTGGTCAAAGTTGAGGGAGGGAGCATCCAGGGTGTTGCTTCCATGGCTGATGGTGTCACCGTGTTCCGAGGCGTTCCTTACGCTGCCCCTCCGGTGGGAGAACTCAGGTGGAAACGTCCGCAGCCGGTCGTGAAATGGAAGGGGGTCAGAAAGGCCGATACCTTCAGCAATATATGCTGGCAGCCAGGTAATGCCGTGGGCACTTTCTATGGCAATGAGTTTTACTGGAAGGAGCAGACCGTGCAGAGCGAGGACTGCCTGTATCTGAACATCTGGGCGCCGTCGGGCGCCGTCGGGCATCCCGAGAGTCGCCTGCCGGTGGCGTTCTGGGTACATGGTGGCGCTTATTTCAATGGCTATGGACATGAAATCACCATGGATGGCGACGCTTGGGCAAAGCGTGGTGTCATCCTTGTCACCATCAACTATCGCCTGGGCATCTTTGGCTTCCTCGCCCATCCCGAACTGTCGGCGGAGTCTCCCGACGGCATTTCCGGCAACTATGGCACTTGGGACCAGGTGGCTGCCCTGAAATGGGTGTACGACAACATCGCGCAGTTTGGTGGTGACCCCGGAAACATCACTGTGCTGGGGCAGAGCGCCGGGGCAGCCAGCATCAAAAACCTGATCTCCTCGCCTCTGTCGAAAGGCATGGTCCGTCATGCGGTCATACAGAGTGGAGGCGGCGTCAGTACGACAGCCACCACCGAAACCGACCAGAAAAAGGCCGAGGCGACGGGCAAGGCGTTCATGGACAAATTCGGATGCCGCACCTTGAAGGAGATGCGTGCCGTTCCAGCCGAGGAACTGCTCCGTGTTTTCAAGGACGAGGGCATGGGACTTTTCCGTCCCCACATCGATGGCGTCCTGCTCACGGAGTCGTTCGACGATGCCGCACGTAACCAGCATCTGGCCGATGCGGCGTATATGATTGGTTGCACGCTGGATGATATCCGCCCGATGGGTAAGCAGATAGACGAATTCTGTTTCCTGCGCGACTCCCTCGACCATCGTCCCGCCTACCAGTATCTCTTCGCCCGCAAACTTCCCGGAACCCACGACGGGGCATTCCATTCCGCCGAGTTATGGTATATGTTCCACACGCTTGACCGCAGTTGGCGCCCTATGATGCAGGCCGACTATCAGCTTGCCGACGAGGTGATGGACTGCTGGACCAATTTCGCTAAATATGGCAATCCCAATGGAAAGGGTCGTCAGACTTGGCTCCCCTTCACTCTCTCCAATCCCTACGTCAAAGTCTTCAACGTGAATTTCGACACTCAATAATCCTCACCCCTACACTCACCCCTCACCTCTCACCACCAAATTTTACTGGTCGCTACGCTCAAAATTACAAAAAAATGATCCAGAAAATTATAACAAAACAGCATTTGGCAGTAGAGACGTCTCATCGAGGCGTCTCCTTGGAGGAATTCCATTCAAACCCCGAAGGGGTGATAGACCATAGGCAGGCGGTGTAGCGCAGCGAAACCCCTGCTAACGATAGAAACATAACGCAAACCCCGAAGGGGTGACAGAACAATCACCCCCAGCGGCAGTGCATATCTCTCACCCCTCACCCCTCACCCCTCACCCCTCACCTCTAAAAATAAACCCTCATGGAAAATCAATTAATTGACAACTGTATGAAACTGGGCTTTGGCATGATGCGATTGCCCAGGGTAGAAGGCACCAAAGACATCGATCTGGAACACACCAAAAGGATGGTGGATGCCTTCATCGAGGCTGGTGGCAAGTATTTTGACACAGCCTATGTGTACGAGGGCTCGGAAGCAGCCACCAAGGCCGCCCTCTGCGACCGTTATCCGCGTGAATCCTACTATCTGGCCGACAAACTCAATGCCTCTGATTTTGCGTGCAAGAGCGAGGAGGAAGCCAAAAACGAAATCAATGTGAGTCTGCAGCGTTCAGGAGCGGGCTATTTCGACTTTTATCTCCTTCATGGCATCGACACCGGCAACAGGGAGAAATACACCCAATATGGCATTTGGGAATATATGAGGAAACTCAAGGAGGAAGGCTTGATTCGCCATTATGGTTTCTCCTTTCACTCCACTCCCGAACTGCTCGACCAACTGCTTACCGAGCATCCCGACATTGAGTTTGTGCAACTGCAAATCAACTATTCCGACTGGGAGGACCCGCTGATAGCATCGCGCAAATGCTACGAGGTGGCCACCAGACACGGGAAACCTGTCATCGTGATGGAACCCGTGAAGGGTGGAAAACTGGCCGACCCGCCCCAGCAAGCGAAGGATGTCCTGCTGCAGTCGAATCCTGATGCTTCCTGTGCCTCATGGGCCATGCGCTTCGCGGCGTCGCTGCCCAATGTGATGATGGTGCTCAGTGGCATGTCCAGCATGGAGCAGATGGAAGACAACCTGAAGAGCATGCGCCACTTCCAGCCTCTGAGCGAGGAGGAACAAAAGGTGTTGGAGGAGGCTCGCCAGGCTTTGTTGCAGTTCGACGGTATCGCCTGCACGTCATGTCACTATTGCACACCGGGCTGTCCCATGGACATTCACATACCCGAGATTTTCGCTGTGATGAACGTTTACAAAATGTTTGGCAACTTGGAAGAGGCGCGCAACGAATACAGATGGCGCCCCGGTGGCGAGAAAGCCTCTGCCTGTATCCAGTGTGGTCAGTGCGAGAATGCCTGCCCTCAGCATCTTCCCATCATCTCCCTGCTGGAAGAGGTCGCCGAAACACTGGAGTGACAAAATGCCCCTGAGCAGCGATTCTTTCTGCGAACATGAGATTTGCCGAAGACCCACTGACCGCAAGGGAGGTAATTTCACGAATTATACGCCCCCCCCCTCGTGTGAGCATAATACCCCCCAGCGGCAGTGCATTTCTCTCACCCCTCACCTCTCACCCCTTACCCCTCACCCCTAAATTCGTGCGCCGCGCCTCCCCGCCCCGCTGGCGGGGAGGGGTCGGGGGTGGGGGAGAAGAAGATTAAAGATTAAAGATGAAAGATGAAAAATTAACCGGGAAAATATAAAAAACAGCATTTGACAGTAGAGACGTCTCATCGAGGCGTCTCCTTGGAGGAATGCCATTCAAAATGCGGAGACGCCACAATGTGACGTCTCTACCAGCGCAAACCAAGAGAAAATTAACTCCAAACTCCACATTCCAAACTAATAACTCACCCCTTACCTCTCACCCCTTACCACTGATATCAACTCCAAACTAAAAACGCCTCTCACCCCTAAATGTCTACCATGGATCGAAACAGTTTGTTGTTCGAAGAAATCATACCACAAATGAAATACAAAGAATACATAGAACTGCTTCAGGAAAACTACAATCTCGTTCTCACAGGTGCTCCAGGGACTGGTAAAACTTACATGGCTCAAGCAATCGCCGATGAGATGGGGGCTGTAACAAAATTTGTACAGTTCCATCCATCATACGACTATACGGATTTTGTGGAAGGTCTTCGACCAATTGAAAAAGGTGAGGACCAGATAGGATTCAGACGAGAGGATGGTATTTTCAAGGAGTTCTGCCATGAGGCTATCAAGAATATCGAAGATTCTGAAAAAACAGTGGAGAGCCTTGCAAAGGAATTGTCCTGGCAGGAGAAACTGGAGCAGTTTGTGGATAATGTCAGTGAGAACAGAACAAAGTTCAAGACTGTGAATGGAAGTGAGTTCACCATTTCTGAGATGTACAGCCATACCATATTGGTACATAATGAGACAAATGAGAAGACAACTCAGATAGCAGTCAACGCAGATGAAATCCTTGACCTGCTGACAAAGGAGATTCCCTTGAATATTGTCCGGGACATTCGCAATCACTATGGACGGAAATATGGGAAACAACAGGATTTCTACTCTTTTGTTATCATCCGTGAAATTAGGAAGATGAAGATGAAAACGTCTGTTGTCGAAGCGACCAAGGTGGAGAGGAAACCCTATGTCTTCATCATCGATGAAATTAATCGTGGTGAAGCTTCCAAAATTTTTGGCGAACTGTTTTATGCCATCGATCCTGGTTACAGGGGAAAGAAAGATGTTCTTGTCCAGACCCAATATCAGAATCTCGTGCCAGAGACCGACACGTTTGCCAAAGGTTTCTATGTACCTGATAATGTTTACATTCTTGCCACGATGAACGACATTGACCGCAGCGTGGAGAGTATGGACTTTGCCATGTGCCGCCTGTTTCTCTGGTGTCTGCTCCCACATCTGACGAACCATCTCACCCACAGGTGAAAGATGAACCTCAGGATGAACCGCATCGCCGCTCAAGTGTCCGAACAATGGCTCACGCCCACTAATCACCAATGTCACGAGATAGACACCACGACCATAATAGTCGTGGCCCGGATTGCGTGGGCGGTAGGTTGAGTCGTTCATAGTCTTTCAATAAACGCTACAAAGATATACCCTTTTTCTTTTCTCTGTCAGCCCAAAAGGCAAAATTTTCATTTTTACTTCTTAATCTTTGCAAAAATTGACTGCAAGTCAGAATAAAATTGTATCTTTGTGTTATGGATACATGAGGTACTTAGGGAATGCTCTGCCAAGTGCCCTTTGTCTGTCGCGTTTTTATCAACTATTGTTTTACCTGCCTAATTATGAGGAGTAAATGATTATGAACAAAGAATTTGACAATGAGAGGCGAAAGTTTTTGAAAAAGCTGATTAGTAGCACATTCTTGGTATCCGCCGGATTGTTTATCGGTTCAAAAGAAACATTTGCGCATATCATCAGTTCAGCCACCGGCAAATGCAGCTCTTCTTTCAGCTGTAGTGGTGGTGGAGGCAAATGTGGCTCCTCGTTCGACTGCGGAGGAGGCGGCGGCAAATGTGGCTCCTCATTCGACTGCGCGGGTCAGGGCAGCCAAGGGAAGGGTAAATGTGGCTCCTCGTTCGACTGCGGAGGTGGAGGCGGCAAATGCAGTTCTTCTTTCGATTGCGCTGGTCAAGGCAGCAAAGGAAAGGGCAAATGTGGTTCTTCATTCGACTGCGCAGGTGGCGGTGGCAAATGCGGCTCATCGTTCGATTGTGCAGGACAAGGCAGTAAAGGAAAGGGCAAATGCGGTTCCTCGTTCGACTGCGCAGGTGGTGGCGGCAAATGCGGCTCATCGTTCGATTGTGCAGGACAAGGCAGTAAAGGGAAAGGCAAATGTGGTTCCTCATTCGACTGCGCGGGTGGCGGTGGCAAATGCGGCTCGTCGTTTGATTGTGCAGGAGCTGGAGGCAAATGCGGAACATCATTTGACTGTGCAGGAAGATAGTTATGCCCACTTTTTTGTCACTTCCATCGGCAGTTCAAAAATTTGAGCGGAATGATAAAGTCGTCTTTATCAATCCCGATATACCATCATGGCTCGTAACGAACAAGAATGGGGAATTATTACTCTCTTTATGTAATGGTTCCACCAGCATGGAGGATATCGTAGATGCCTTTGCCGAGAGTCTGGGAGAAGACTATCGCAAAGATGCTGAAGGCTTTTTCAACGAAGCCATTGCCAGTAGAATATTTGAATCGCCAACAAAAGGGAGCATTCCTGTCAAGGAGGAACGCCAACAGTTAAGCCTTGTACAACTATCCATTTCAGAAGTCTGCAATCTTAATTGCAAATATTGCTACGCTACTGACCGCAGGGAGCACAACAAACCAATGACCTTGGATGACTACAAAGTGGTAGTAGATGACATTGTGTCTCATTTTGGACAGGTCAGCTTCTCCATTACTGGCGGAGAACCTCTGATGAATCAGGACTGTTTTCTCATAGCGGCATATATCAAGAGTAAAGGATGCGACGCAGATCTTCTGACCAATGCTACTCTGCTTGATGAAAGCAACATCCAAAAAGTAAAAGAATATTTCATTCGTGTCACGGTCAGCCTGGATGGCAGCACGAAAAACCTGCATGAAACATTCAGAGGACCTAATACGTACGACCGGACACAACATGCGATATCCCTACTACGTGATTATCAGATACCCTATATGTTGTCGATGACAGTAAACAAGCTGAACATTTCTGATGTGGAGAATATGGCACAGAAATATAAGGGAAGCTTGAATTTCGCACCGTTGTTTCCAGCGGGAAATGCCAAAAATGACAAGGATGACATCAGCATTACCGGCAAACAGTATTATCAGGCCTTAAAACAGGCCAGTGGTGTCAATCCGCTTGGCTATTGTGAGTCGACTCTTGATGAGGCTTTGATATGCCGTAGGTGCAAGTGTGCCATTGGGGGAGCAGAATTAAGCATCTCCGCATCTGGCGACGTGTATCCCTGTCAATTGCTTCACTACCCAGAATTTCTAATAGGCAATATCCATGAACGCAAAGTGTCGGAAATGGTTTCAGGCTCCCCAGTGATTGAGAGATGCGCAAAGATGACCGTTGACAACATCGAAGGATGTTCTACTTGTGCCATCAAGTATATTTGCGGAGGGGCATGCAGGGCTCGTTCTTTCCATGAGGGCGGCGACATCATGTCGTCGAGTCCTTTTTGTGAGTATGAAAAGGAAGCATTTATTGATGGCATCATCGAGATCTATAGCAAGAACGCGTTGAGTGATTTACACTAAATGTGACGTTCCTATGATTCTTTGCTTTTCCCATATCGGCAGGAAATGACATATTTTTCATTTCATCTTCTTAATCTTTGTTAAAATCGCAAGCAAGTCAGAAAAAAAAAATATACTTTTGTCTTTTAGAGAGATGGGCTATACGCCCTTATTCAGAACTCAAATGTTTATATTATAATGAAAAAAAACATGGTTGACATAAAAAGAATCGTTTTGATGTTGATGGTGCTGGCCGCCTCGACAGGTGCCTTCGCCCAATATGAGGCACAAGTTCCGGACGACATGATGAACCTGGAGTATGCGTTGAAAGCAGACTCCATGGGCAGAAAGATACTCGTCGACAAAGGCAGTTACGCCACTGCCATCGAACTGTTCAAGCGCAGTTCGACTATATACAGGCGACTGAACGGCAATACGGACGGCAATTATGTCAATGCCATGGCATTGCTCGCCAAATCGTACGTGCGCAATGAGCAGGAACAAGATGCCATCAAGGTAACCGAGAAATTGCTGGGCGACCTTGAAAGTCAGAAGCAGACGAGCGACTATGCCATCATCCTCGATAATCTCTCTTTCTATTATGCCATGGCCAATGAGACGGCAAAAGCATTGGAAGCGAGCAAGGAGGTGCTGAAGATCTGTGAGAATGCCGATATGCCTGACGATGATTTGTCGTCGATTCTCATCCATGCTGCCGAGAATTATTCGGCGATGAATGAGCATGCCGAAGCCATTCGTCTTCAGTTAAGGGCCTTGGACCGCATACATCAGGCGTATGGCCTGGGTTCGGAGAAATACATTGAAGAGTTGAAGTATCTGCAACAATATTACGAGAAAGATGGACAAGCGTCCAAGGCCAGCAAGACGGCCGAGACCATAGAGACTCTGGAAAAGCCAGGTGGTGGAGTCAGGCCCGTAGAAGAATTGTCGTCGGTTGAGGACTGCACCTACCATCGTGGTGATGCCTACTGGTGCGCAGAATACTTCCTCACCCATTCGTTATCAGCCACTAACGCCATCCAAGCCGGACAGTATGTCACGACCTGGTGTATCAAGACAGACGAGTTGAACATTGAGATCGATGATTGCCACATGAAATGCATAGGTGACTGCCCTACCGAACTGAACGCCTATATGTGTGGATGCGTGATATTGGGACAATCGAATCATGTGAAGAAACTGACCCGTGAGATGGAAAGGCAGGCCATGGTGTGGACGGTGAGGCACTATAATCACAATAGAAATATCCTGGTGAAGACATCACCTGAAATGGACAAGTTGAATGAGTATCTGGAAAAAGGCACGCTGGAAGAGCATTTGCTTGAGCTCATACCTGATAAGGAGAATGTTGAACCTGCAACAAAATAACAACGCGATATGAAAAAGGTGAGTTCCACAAGGGCAGATAGTTGCTCAAGTGGATTACCCATTGCAGACAATGCCTCTATGGTGAGTTCCTCCTCAAAGAGATTCTCATCCATCGCTCTCCTATATATCGTCGTTTTCTTCATGATTACGCACTTTGGTACTGCAAAGGTACAAAATTATATCGAATTATCGTCAGAAATATCTGACTATCAGTTAATTAATTTTTAGAACATCCCATAAGACATTTCGATAATGGAAGAAGTAGTTTCAAAATTTCTCTTTCCTTTGAACGGCAATTCATGTTCTGCATCTTCTAATAATGTATCAATCTCCGTTAAGTTCAGATAAAAGGGTCGTTTTTAATGCGTTTTTGGATGGTTTTTCAATCAAAATCGATTGAATTGTATTAAAAAAGGTTGTAATGTTACAACCTTTAATTAATATTTTGTATCTTTGTAGCGTTGATTAATAAATTTTGTGGCCGTATGAAGTATCTGAATATAAAGAAGGCTTTGGCAGCATGGCAAAATTTGCAACCATTGTCGGAAAAGGATAGAGATAGACTCAGCCGTCGTTTCACAGTGGACTTCAACTACAATAGTAATCATATTGAAGGTAACACCCTGACTTATGGTCAGACGGAAATCCTGCTGCTATTTGGTAAGGTAATAGGAGAAGCTGATGTACGTGATGTTCAGGAGATGACAGCGAGCAATGTGGGGTTGCGTATGATGACCGAGGAGGCTGCCGTGAAAGAGGTTCCGCTAACACAGAACTTTATACGTACGCTACACAAAACCTTGCTACGTGAAGACTATACTGTCTATCGGGAGCTTCCTGGAGGCGTACAAACAAGCTATGTCGTCCATGCTGGACAATATAAGACTCGTCCAAACAGCGTCATCACTCGCTATGGCGACCGGTTCGAATATGCCTCGCCAGAAGAAACTCCTGGTTTGATGACCGACCTGGTGGATTGGTATAACAAGGCAGAGCAAGAAGGAAAACTTTCGCCTGTGGAATTGGCTGCATTGTTCCACTATAGATATATTCGTATTCACCCGTTTGAGGATGGAAATGGGCGCATAGTCCGCCTGATGGTGAACTATATTCTGACTCGTCATAACTATCCTATGATTGTAGTCCGTAGTCGTAAAAAGAATGAGTATCTGGAGGCTTTGCATCAGACTGATTTAGAGGTTGGCCCAGTGCCTCATGATGGTGCTCATGCGGACATTAAGGATATCAAGCCATTCTTAAAGTATTTCAATGAACTTGTAGCTACTGAGGTCTATAATGACGTACTCTTTGTGAGTGAGCATGATGAAAATGTATGGTGGTATGATGGTGAACGGATTACTTTCCGTACACCTAACTATACTAAAATTCTTAATGCGATGCGTACACAGCCAACACTTACGCTGGCAGATATGAAAGAAGTGACAGGCATCAGTATTGCTGCTATTCAAAAACTGCTCAACCAACTGATTCAGAAGAAATACGTCGAACGTGGAGAAAAAGATGGCAGTTGGAGAGTTTTTGTGACACAATGAATATGATTAATGTAGATTGACATGAATAAGAAAACAGTCGTCTTCGTCGTTTTTGCATGTGAAACCAATCAATCGGTGTGAGTGTATGGAAATGAAATGGGAAGACGGATTCGCAATCAAAGTGAGTGTGGAGCATGACTACACGGTGGTGATTTCCGCCAATAAGGAGGGGCTGCTCTCCCTGGCCAGGCAATTGGAGACATTGGCGAATGAGGAAATTGGATGCCATAGCCATTATGATGTGTATAATTCACTTGAAGAGGGCTCCACGGAGTTGATTGTTGAGAAAATAGGCTGAAAAATCTAATTATGACCTACTAATTGAAAATTTGACTATATGAAGAAGATTATCATCATCGACGGAGGACCGAGAAAGACTTTCAACACGGCCTCGATGCTCAAGAAATTCGCTGAGGGCGCAAGCACAGTGAGCAGTGAGATAGAAGTGAAGACGGTGCGTCTGTATGGCCTCGACTATAAGGGCTGCATGTCGTGTATGGCCTGCAAAGTGAAGGGCCGGGCATCGAATGTGTGCAAGTTCAAGGATGCGCTGACATCGGTCTTGGAAGAGATTGCCGAGGCCGACGGCCTGGTGCTGGGCTCGCCGATTTACTTTGGCGACGTGACGGGTCAGATGCGCACTTTCCTGGAGCGTCTGGCTTTCCCTTGGCTCTCCTACAACGACTACAGCATGACGGCTCCGAAGCGTATGCCCGTGGTGCTGATGGAGACCATGAACGGATTGCCTGAAAGAAACAACAGTCAGGGCTATGGTTCGATGGAGTATTGCATCACGGCGGCCCTTGGCGAGCCTGAGCGACTGATTGCCTACAACACCTACCAAGTGAAGAACTACAACAACTACGAACTGGCCAGTTTCTCCGAGGAAGACAAGCGGAAGTATCGTGACGAGCATTGGGAGCAGGACTTGCAAAAGGCTTTTGATGCTGGAAAACAAATGGCCGAGAGAATCCTGGCGGCACAAATTTAGGAGGGGAGAGGCGCTTTTTAGTGTGGAGTTGATATTAGTGGTGAGAGGTGAGGGGTAAGAGGTGAGAGATATGCACTGCCGCTGGGGGGTGTTTGGTTTGGAGTTAGGAGTTGCTCAAACCCCGAAGGGGTGGTAGACCATAGGCAGGCGGTGTAGCGCAGCGAAACCCCTGCTAACAAGTGGCGCACAAACTAAACCCCGAAGAGGGTGACAGAACAATCACCCCCAGCGGCGGTGCAAACTCAAACCCCGAAGGGGTGGTAGACCATAGGCAGGCGGTGTAGCGCAGCGAAACCCCTGCTAACAAGTGGCGCACAAACTAAACCCCGAAGAGGGTGACAGAACAATCACCCCCAGCGGCAGTGC
>Ga0247611_10000925_pt1 | contig 55803 bp, 48 predicted proteins | sample 177DNAGHGhighgp2_FD_192422 | JGI IMG/M metagenome (GOLD analysis project Ga0247611, IMG submission 192422) | Sheep rumen microbial communities from Palmerston North, Manawatu-Wanganui, New Zealand - 1770 DNA GHGhigh gp2 | ecosystem: Host-associated > Mammals > Digestive system > Stomach > Rumen... | reverse complement strand
TCGTCGATGAAATGGGTGATGATAACGGAAATACACAAAAATTAATTTATAATAACGTGGTAAATACATCACATTAACGTGTTGTATATTTTGCACAAATTGCACACTCCTCCAGAGGAGTTTCAAGGTTCAAGAACCCCGTAGGGGTGACATAACAAAGGATAGGGTGGGAACCCTATCTGAAAGACATAATATAAGGTATTCCGCCCCATTGGGGCCGGGTAAACCATGAAACCAAGATCCCCTCTAACATCGAAGTTGCCTCAGGCCAAGGCTTTCAAGCACTGCGTGAAATACTGCGTGGGGGCAAAAAGTATATAATTACCTTGATTTATTCTACAAACTGATAGCATCCGGCATCGGGTTTGTCTGTAGGACGTGGGATGCCTCGTAGGTCGTATTTGCATGGCTCTGGAACGAGTGTGCCGTCGCCTAACTGACGTGCTGTTGAGAGAGTGTCGAGTTGGAAATCGTAGAGATAGATGTCGGTATCGACCAATCGGAATTGGGTGGCTCGATTGACAGGTCGCTCTTCTTCCTTCAAATCGCTGATGTCCTTCAGCCTTGGTTCGAAGCGGCAGTTGGGGAAGTTGACTGACTCTTCATCGGTAATGACTGTGTTGATGAGCGAATTGACGAACCGGTAGTTGAATGTCGCATCACTATCTTCCATACGGCTTCCAAACAGTTCGTCATCTGCATAGCCCGTAATGATACTGTTGGTGAATTCAATCAGATGGAGAGGATAGACCACGTTGTCCATATTGTTGGTGAACAGGAGTGCTGCACCATGTTCTGCATTCCAAGGATAGAACTGAGCGACAGTACAATGATAGAATCGTGTGGTTCCACCCACAACTGTGACGCAGTTATTTCCTGCATTACTGATTTGAGAATTAAAGAATTGTGCTTTCGTTCGTTGTAGGAATATCGCATCTCCGACTACATTGTGTACAATGCAGTTTGTCATTGTATATTTGGGCAATTCGTCCTCGTCGTAGTCCGTCTGAAGGTTCTTGTCTTTCTCGTTCCTCGCGATAATTCCATAATTTCCACTATGGATGTCACAGTAATTGAACACGTTGTTGTGACTCTCAGGATAGAGCGTGATGCCTTCCCATTGCCCGTCTAAGCGGTCGTATGGCAGGTAGGGGAATAGCTTGTCGGTTCGGTCGCCTCGCATGATGATGGGTTGCTCAAGCGAACCGTTGCAGACGAGTGTTCCATATACTTTGAGGCCTGCTCCCTTATGGAAACAGAGCGTGGAACCTGGTTGAATGGTAAGTGAAGCCCCAGCAGCAACAACCAGACTATCGTAGATGACGATAGGGCGTGTTGGTGATAGGGTAGTGTCGGCCTTGATGGTGACATCGCGCATGGTGATGATGTCTTGCCCGTATGCTTGAAGGAGTACTTTGCGGGTAACTCCATTTGAGAGCGTAAATAAAAGGGAGTCCGTAATCAGGATAGGAGAATCGGAATCATGAGGATTGACGGTCACTTCGATGAAACAGAAGATGCTGTCCTCATGAAAAATCTCTACGTCATTGAACTGCGTATTAAATTGTCCGTCGAGGTTTACCCTGAAGCCGCTGCTTCCATTACTGCCCAGACGAACTGACGAGAGTCGAACTCCCTTATTATTTGGGTTGTATATTGTTAATTCTTTTGTAGCAGAACCAATATCTGTGAATATCGTATCAAAACTGATCGTGTCCTCAGAAAAGTAGATGTGTTGGGACGGTGAATCGGTAAATGATTCGTCATCATCGCTACAAGAAACCATCGTCCATGCAGAGAGCATGATGACGATTCCGATGAAAGGAGCAAAAAGCCTGTTGTTAAAGTTCATTTCGTTCAATCTTGTCATGATAAATAACGCAAATTGTGTGTTTTTATTGTTTTGTTCATAGAAAAAAGCCTAATAATTATTAAATAATAAGGTGGATTCAAAAAAAATAATTACATTTGTACCCAAAACTATACAACTGTAAAACAAATGGCTAAAAACAATCAAAATACTTCCACGAAAAAGAAGGGAAAGAAGAGCGGGTCAGACATTGATATCATGTCGAAAATGGCAATTACAAAGTTTATTGTAGGAATCACGTTGGTCTTTGTGGCCCTGTTCCTATTGATTGCTTTTTCGTCGTTCTTATATAGTGGAGCATCGGACTATAGTCTTGTCGATACGCAGAACTTCAATGAGTTCTACTCGGAATTGGTTGCTCAGAACAAAGGGGCTAAGAACATCTGTGGTGCGTTCGGCGCATTGACGGCATTCACATTTATCAACAAGTTGTTTGGAGTGGCATCCTATTTCATTCCTGTATTTCTGGTATTATTGGGAATGAAACTGATCGGCTCATTCCGTATCCGCATTGTCCGCATCTTTATTTTGATGGGTATTGTGATGATATGGTTGAGTTTGCTCCTCAGTGCATTGACGATAGATATTCCGGCTTTGGGCGATACGTTCTATTACCTTGGAGGCTACAGCGGTATGCAGATCGTAAAATGGTTGAGGCTGATGATTGGATCTCCAGGAGTATATGGCGCCTTGGCCTTGATTGCCATTTTTGTACTTTTGTATCTCAGCAGCCGTACGATTGACGTGATTCGCAGTATGACTCGATTGGAGCGTATCAAGTCGTTTGGCAATCCTTTCAAGAGTTTGTTGCACAAGAATGAAGATGACGAGGAGGAGATGGATGTAGAACCTGACCCAGATGATTTTGAAAATCCAACCACTCACGTAATCGACTTGACAGATCATGAGCCGAAAGAGGAAGTAGAATCGGGTAACTCAGCGATTGTTACTCCAACTGGGACTGTTGATTCTCCAAAAGACGATCATTCAACCGGTTTGACGAATGAGCCGGTTACTTCTTCAAAACCAGATACTCCAGAGACGGGGGATGTGGAATTTGGTGTAACGGTGGGTACTACAACTCCTACAACTACTCAACAGCCCGACCTGAAACGTGGTGACATCAATACTCCTTACGATCCGAAACTGTCGTTGGAACACTATAAGTATCCAACGCTCAGCCTTCTCGATAAAGGAGAGGATTCAACTCCAGCCATCGATATGGACGAGCAGAAGGCCAACAAAGACCGTATCATACAGGTGCTCCATAGTTTTGGTGTGGAAATCAGCAGCATCAAGGCTACGATAGGTCCGACGATTACCCTCTACGAGATTACACCAGCTGAGGGTATGCGTATTTCGAAGATACGTAATCTTGAGGATGATATCGCCTTGAGTCTTGCAGCAGAAGGTATTCGTATCATCGCTCCGATTCCAGGAAAGGGAACAATCGGTATTGAGGTGCCGAATAAGAAGAAATGTGTGGTATCGATGGAAAGCATTCTCAACTCGAAGACCTATCAGGACACCAAGATGGAGCTTCCTTGTGCATTAGGAAAGACAATTACCAACGAGGTGTTTATGATTGATTTGGCAAAAGCCCCTCACATGCTTGTCGCAGGTGCTACAGGTATGGGTAAGTCGGTTGGTTTGAATGCCATCGTTACATCCTTGCTGTATAAGAAACACCCATCAGAGCTGAAAATCGTGATGGTTGACCCTAAGAAGGTAGAGTTCAGTGTGTATAATCCGATTGAGAATCACTTCCTTGCGAAACTGGAAGAAGAGGAAGAACCGATCATCACAGATGTACAGAAGGTAGTAAAGACCTTGAACTCATTGTGTAAGCTGATGGACACTCGCTATGATTTGTTGAAAGCAGCAGGTGTGCGAAATATCAAAGAATATAACGAAGCTTTCAAAGCCCGTAAGTTGAACCCTATGCAGGGACACGATTTCATGCCTTATTATGTTGTGATTATCGATGAGTTTGGTGACTTGATCATGACAGCTGGTAAGGAGATAGAGTTGCCGATTTGTCGTATTGCCCAATTGGCACGAGCCGTAGGTATTCACATGATTATTGCAACTCAGCGTCCTACTGCCCAGATTATTACCGGTACGATCAAGGCAAACTTCCCGGCTCGTGTGGCTTTCCGTGTAGCTGCGATGATGGACTCTCGTATTATCCTTGACCGCCCAGGAGCCAACCAGCTTATCGGACGAGGAGATATGTTGTATCTGAACGGAGGTGATCCGACCCGTGTTCAGTGTGCATTTGTCGATACTCCAGAGGTGTCGCGTATTTGTAAGTTTATCAGTAGCCAACAGAGTTTCGGTCATGCAGCTTATCTGCCTGAAGTGGATTCAGACGATGTTGACGGAGGCGATAGTGGTGAGATTGCCGGTCGTCTTGACCCAATGTTTGAAGAATGTGCCAAGTTGGTTGTTTCGTCTCAGCAAGGAAGCACCTCGATGTTGCAAAGAAACTTCTCGATAGGATATAACCGTGCGGGCAAGATTATGGATCAGTTGCAGAAAGCAGGTGTAGTAGGTCCTCAAGTGGGAGCCAAACCTCGTGATGTGTTGGTTCAGGATTTCAATACATTAGATACGATTATCAAAAACCTAAGATAATTATTCTTACTCCTTGTAGGGGAGAAAAGAGTTATAAATCATAACAGCATGAAGAGATTATTTTTAGCGATATGTTGTACAGCTCTGGCACTTGTGGCAAATGCACAAGCAGCCAAGTCAGTTCTTGACAAAGCTGCGTCGGAGTTTAAGAAATGTCCGAGTGTAAATGTGACATTCGAAGTTGCCATCGGAGACGATATTGATAACGGTACGATTACGTTGCAAGGCAATAAGTTCTGTACCAAGCTGTCGAATACGAGCATCTGGTTTGATGGAAAGACCATGTGGACGTATGTAAAAGACAACGAGGAAGTCAATGTGACAGAACCCAAATCGGCACAGCTGGCAAAGATGAATCCGTATGCATTCATCGACATGTATAAGAACGGCTACGATATTGCATTCGGAGTGAATACTCATGATTATTTCGAAGTTGTGTTGACAACTACGAATACAAAGAACTCCATTAAGAAGGCAGTCATCCGAATCGATAGGTTCAGCTATCAACCCAAGTACATTCTGATGGGTGGCTCGAAGGCAGATATCGAGATCAAGGTAACATCGTATAAAAAGGGGAAAAAGCAAGTGGATGCTGCATTCAAGTTTGATAAGAAGAAGTATCCCAATGCAGAAATCATAGATTTAAGATAAAAGACGAAATATGGAACACATTAAATGTTTGATTATCGGTTCAGGTCCTGCTGGCTATACTGCTGCGATTTATGCAAGCAGAGCGAATCTGAACCCTGTTGTTTATGAAGGTATTCAACCCGGTGGACAATTGACCATTACTGATATGATTGAAAACTTCCCTGGTCATCCAGAAGATCTATCGGGGCAGGATTTGATGGACTTGATGCGTCAGCAAGTTGATAAATTTGGTGTAGAGGTGCGCGAACATATCTGTGTGAAGAGCGACTTGAGTAAAGCACCCTATCGATTCACGTTTGAGGATGGTAGTGAGGTTGAGGCCGATACTGTAATCATTGCAACTGGAGCTACGGCAAAGTTCCTGGGATTGGATGACGAGAAGAAATACATGGGACAGGGTGTTAGCGCATGTGCCACCTGCGATGGATTCTTCTATCGTAAAAAGGTGGTAGCTGTTGTGGGTGGTGGAGATACCGCTTGTGGCGAAGCACTCTATTTGGCATCGTTGGCTTCGAAAGTCTATATCATTGTTCGCAAACCATATCTGCGTGCATCTAAGATACTTCAGGAACGTGTGATGAATAATGAAAAGATAGAGGTGCTGTTCGAAACCAATACGGAAGGACTATATGGAGAGAACGGAGTGGAAGGTGCGCATCTTGTTTATAAAAGAGGTGAAGAAGGAGAGCGTCGGTATGATTTGCCAATAGACGGTTTCTTCCTCGCTATTGGTCATCGTCCTAATTCCGAAGTGTTTAAACCTTGGGTTATTACAGACGAGACGGGCTTTATTGTGACAGAAGGAGCCTCTCCGAAGACGAACATACCAGGTGTGTTTGCTGCGGGTGATGTTGCAGATCCGACCTATCGTCAGGCTATCGTTGCTGCCGGTTCTGGTTGTAAAGCCGCAATGGAAGCAGAGAAGTATCTTAGCGAAATGTAAGGCAGTCGTCTCTTTTTTTTACTTTTTTTGTAGTTTATTCGAAGTTTGTGCGTCAAACGGATAAAACAAAACAAAGACAGATGGATTTCAAACAATTCAGATTACTGTATAAGTTAATCTCAAAGAACAAGAAACTGAGCGAGAAACGTCATCCGATGTTTGAACGCAATCGTTTCATGAAAATATTCACTTATGGCATGATTGCCTTCATGGCATGTTACCTCATCTTCTTTGGTGTGGTGCTTGGTAATGCTTTCCAAGAATCACGAATCGAGGCATGCGACATGCTCAATCAGGGTATCCTCTTCATACTTATTTTCGAATTCTTTGTTCGGTTCGGTATGCAGGAAACACCTGCTCAGGAGGTAAAGCCTTATAAACTGATGCCAATTCCCATCAACGCCATTGTGAATATCTTCCTGATGAAGCGAGGATGGAATTGGGGCAACGCCTTTTTCCTTTTCTTCTTCATCCCATTCGGTTTCCTGACCGTTGCTCAGATGCCATACTTTGGGTGGATGAGCTTCATAGGCTATATGATAGGAGTGTGGTTGCTGTTCGTCCTCAATGCCTACTGGTATTTGATTTGGCGTACACTCATCAATCAGAATTTTATCTACATTCTGGTGCCGATTCTTTTCTATGCAGCCCTTATCGTTTTCGGCATGATATTAAACGATTGGCTCTTCACGGGTTCGATGATATTTATGCGTGGTCTCATCGAATTGAATCCGCTTTGCTTCCTGGCAGTATTGCTGTGCATCGTTGCATTGTATTATGTGAACCTATTGATGCAGAAGAAGTTCCTCTATGCAGAGATTGCAAAGGTAGAGAAGGTGAAGAGTGTGAAGTCGCAGGAGATGAGTTTCCTGAACCGCTATGGAGTGATTGGTGAATACCTGAAGCTGGAGATCAAGTCGATTGCCCGCAATAATGTGGTGCGCAAGATTTTCATTTCGGGTCTTGTTATTACCCTGATATTCTGTGCGATTACAGCATTTACACCAGCCTATGATGCAGGTTTCATGCGTGTATTCATCTGCGTCTATTGCTTCGCTGTATATGGCATTATGACGCTCACGAATGTGATGGGTGTAGAGGGCAATTATATTGACGGACTGATGAGCCGTAAGGAATCGGTACTGTCGCTCTTGAAGGCCAAGTATTACTTCTACATTGCAATGCTGTTGATTCCTACGCTTTCGATGATTGCTCCTGTGTCAGCAGGAAAGTACACCATCTATGAATTGTTGGGATGTCTGTTCTTCACGCCTGGATGTATATTCCCTTGTCTGTTCATCTTGGCCATCTTTAATAATACAACGTTGAACCTGACCCAGAAGTTGCAACAGAAGACAACCAATTCGAAGGCACAGTTCTTTGTTTCGATGGCTGCGATGTTCGTCCCCATGATTATCATGTATGCATTAGTGACGCTGTTAGGCAGTATGTGGGGAGGGCTCGTGATGATGGCATTAGGATTGGCTGGTGTAGCTCTGCATCATGTGTGGTTAAAAGCGATTTATAAACAATTTATGATAAGAAGATATGAAAACATGTCAAGTTTCCGTGCAACTCGAAACGCTTAAGAAAGTATTCGGTGAGAATGTAGCATTAGATATTGATTCATTTACCATTAATAGTGGTGATGTATTAGGACTTGTCGGTAACAATGGTGCAGGTAAGACAACCCTCTTCCGTTTGATTCTCGACTTGTTGAAACCGAATACAGGCGAGGTAACGATTAAGACAGATGATGCAGAATATATCACATCGAAGACAGAGGACTGGAAAGCATTTACGGGTGCATATATCGATTCAGGATTCCTCATCGACTATCTCACTCCCGATGAATACTTCTCGTTTATCGGTAAAGTGAATAACATTCCAAAGGAGGAGATCGACGAGCAGTTGAAACGCTATGCCGATTTCATGAGTGGTGAAGTCTGTGGTCAGAACAAACTGATTCGTAATCTGTCTGCAGGTAATCAGCAAAAGGTCGGTATCATTTCTGCATTGCTCAATCAGCCAAGTCTGTTGATTCTCGATGAGCCTTTCAACTTCCTCGACCCTTCGAGTCAGATTGCGATGAAGTATCTGTTGGAAGACTACAACAAGCAGACAGGTGCTACCATCATAGTTTCAAGTCATAACCTAACGCATACACTTGATATCTGTTCACGAGTGGCTCTGCTTGAACATGGACGGATTATTAAAGATTATAATAAGGATAATACCGATATGATAGCTGAGATAGAACAATACTTCGAAGGAAATGTTCATCATGAAACGATTGCGACAGAAGCATAAAAGTCGGCCTAATACATTATTCCAGAATTGGAAAGGGTGGGGAGCTGTTTGCTGCCTTACCCTTGTTCTGTTTTTATCATCATGCCATTCTTCACGATCGCTCTACAAGAATGTTGACATGCGAGAACTGGCACGAGCTGGTCTTGCCTTGGGGTTTGATATCGAGGAACACGATAACTGGCAGCTGATGATTGAGTCGTCCAAGTGGCTGGGTGTTCCGTATAAGTATGCAGGTAACACGAAGTCAGGTGTCGATTGTTCGGGTTTCACGTCTGCTATTTACAAGACGGTCTATGGGAAGCAACTTCATCGTCGGAGTGTTGATCAGTACACGATGGATTGCAGAAGTGTGAATCGCTCGTTTTTATCGAGTGGTGACCTTGTATTCTTTGCTACATCAGGGAAAAAGACGGCAGGCAATATCAATCATGTCGGCATCTATCTAAAGAATAATAAGTTTATTCACGCAAGTAGTTCGCGTGGTGTTGTTGTTGACGATCTCAGTTCCTCTTATTATGTACAAAACTGGGTTTCTGGGGGTAAAGTGAAGTAAATTCAAAGAATGAATCATATGAAAAGAATAGTTGGTTTTGTGATGCTGTCTGTCTTGCTGATATGTGCAGCTTGTGACAGCAAATGCGATGGCTATACGATTAAGGGAACGGCAGAAGGAACTGTCGAAGGTGATACGGTCTTTCTGTGCACGATGAAAGGATTCTTCTCGTTTGTTCCTTTCGATACCGCTATCGTAAGAAATGGGGAGTTCGAGTTTCGTGGGAAGGCAGACGAAGTGAGTGTTTGCATTGTATTGCCGACTCATGCAGGAACGAATGACGGGCTTGGTATAGTTGATGTGCCTTTCGAGAACTCGTTGATTGAAGTGCAGATATTTGCTCCAGAGACGAAGAAGGCTCCAATCGTTGTCAATCATGGTCCTGATGGTCCGTTGTGGGACGAACACCAGAAACTACAAAGTGATTGGGAGGCAAGGCAGGATGCTCCTTGGCAGATTGTATTGAATCAGAGTGGAACACCTGAAGAGATAGAACAAGCACAGAAGGAACTTGACTCCATTACGGCAGAGATGGCAGAAGCAGAACGTCTGTTTATCGTGGACCATGCGGGTACAGGTATTGCCGACTATCTTTTTGCCGAATACTATCGGAATCCAGCCAACGAAGCAACAAAGGACATACTGTTGAAGGCGTATTCAGCAAAGAATCCAGACGGACCTCACTATCGTAAGATATTGAAGCAGATTGAGGTGCAGAAGAATGCTGATGAGGGCGGACTGTTTACCGATTTCACCATGGGTGACACAGATGGGAAGCCTGTTAGCGTGATGTCGATTATTAAAGAGAACCAATACACGTTGGTTGATTTCTGGGCATCATGGTGCGGACCCTGTCGCGCAGAGATGCCGAACGTAGTAGCAGCCTACCACAAGTATCACGATAAAGGTTTTCAGGTCATTGGGGTTTCTTTGGATGACGATAAGCAAGAGTGGCTGGCTGCTATCGAGAAGCTACAGATGCCTTGGCCCCAACTCTCCGACTTGAAAGGGTGGGAGTGCGAAGGTGCTGTACTCTATAAGATTCAGTCTATACCTTCTAATCTGTTGGTGAATCAACAAGGTAAGATTGTGGCAAGAGACTTACGTGAAGAGGTATTGCAGGATAAACTATCAGTATTGTTTAATTAAGTCGTTATGCAAGTCAATATTGAGCAATCGTGGCAACAGCAACTGCAAGGCGAGTTCGATAAGCCATATTTTGCAAAACTCGTAGCCTTCGTGAAGCAAGAGTATGCGCATCATACGGTATATCCTCCAGGCAAGTTAATCTTTAATGCATTCAATCAATGTCCGTTTGATAAAGTGAAGGTGGTGTTGTTGGGACAAGATCCTTATCATGAACCAGGACAGGCTCATGGACTCTGTTTCTCGGTCAATGAGGGTGTGCAGTTTCCTCCTTCGTTGGGTAATATCTTCAAAGAGATACATGATGATATTGGTGCGCCCATTCCCTCATCTGGTAACCTAACCCGATGGGCTCAGCAAGGAGTGCTGCTGCTCAATGCTACGCTTACCGTTCGTGAGCATCAGGCAGGTTCTCATCAGCGTCAGGGTTGGGAGGAGTTTACCGATGCTGTTATCCGCATCCTTAGTGAGCAACGAGAACATCTGGTGTTTATCCTGTGGGGTAGCTACGCACAAAGCAAGAGTCAGTTGATAGATGGCAGTCGGCATTGCATTCTGCGCTCAGCCCATCCGTCGCCTCTGTCGGCATATCGTGGCTTCTTTGGCAACCATCATTTCAGTTTAGCCAATCAGTATTTACGAACCAATGGAATAGAAGAGATACAATGGTAAAGAATATCGTATTTGATTTTGGAGGCGTGATTGTGCATCTTCAGCCCGATGAAGCCATTCGTCGTTTTGAAGAGCTGGGCATATCGGATGCACGCCAGCAGATGGATATATTCGGACAGACAGGCATCTTCGGTCAGGTTGAGAAGGGTGAAATCACAACAGATGAATTCTGCCGTCTGTTGGCATTAGAAGCACAGCAGAAGGGGGGTAAGTTCGTTGGGATTGACAATCCGTCGTATACGTTCGAGGAGGCTCAATGGGGATGGATGGGATATATCAAGGCTGTTCCTCAGAAGAACCTCGAAACGTTGTTGCGCTTACAGCAGAAATACAATTTATATTTGTTGAGCAATCTCAATCCGTTCTTGCAACAATGGGCGGAAAGTCCAGCGTTTAGTGGCGACGGACATGGGTTGCGCCATTATATCCCTTATTTGTATTATAGTTTCCAATTGCGTGACTATAAGCCAGCGCCGTCCATCTTCGAAAAGATGCTTCATGCTGCAGGTTTGCGGGCAGACGAATGTGTGTTTGTGGATGACAGTCCTCGCAACATTGCGGGATGCAAGGATGTTGGTATGTGTGGCCTATTGGTAGGAAAAGATGAAGACTGGACAGAACATTTAGACGAATTATTAGCAAAACAATGAAAAGAATATTGATTGTCGTAGGGCTTGTTACGGTTCTCTTTCCGTTTCGGGCAAATGCTCAGAGCGATGTGGAAGAGAAAGCCTATTTATCGTTGAAGGGAATTGAACTGACTGAATTCAATCGTGTGAAACTGTTGAAGAGCGGACATGAGAAGTTCGAAGACCTGTTCGATGCCATTCGTAAGGCAAAGAGTTTTATTCATCTGGAGTATTTCAACTTCCGTAACGATTCCATTGCTGGTTTGTTGTACCATGAGTTGGCAGAGAAGGTGAAGGAAGGGGTGGAGGTGCGCGCCATGTATGATGCGTTTGGCAATTCCTCGAACAACCAGCCCGTGAAGCGTGCTATGCACGACAGCATTTGTGCGCTGGGCATTAAGCTGGTGAAGTTCGACCCGATTAACTTCCCGTGGGTCAATCACATCATCCCTCGCGACCATCGCAAGATTGTTGTGATAGACGGTAAGGTGGCATATACGGGTGGCATGAATGTAGCAGATTATTACATCAACGGCCTTGAGGGAATTGGTCCTTGGCGCGATATGCACATGCGTATCGAAGGTCCTGCAGTCAACAAGTTGCACTATATCTTCTGCCGTATGTGGGCTGACGAGACGGGCGAATATCTGGTCGAGTCGAAGTATTTCCCACAGCACAACGTGCCAGAGGGGGAGTCCACGCTCGGCATCATCGACCGCCAACCGCGTGAAACCAACAAGTCGATCCGTCAGCTCTATTGCAGCATGCTCGACAATGCTAAGCATAAGGTGCTGCTCATCAATCCCTACTTCGTCCCGACTCATCAGGTGCGTAGTGCATTGAAGCGATGCATCAAGCGTGGGGTAGATGTACAGATCATGTTGAGCGAGAAGAGCGACATTCCACTCACGCCCGATGCCAGTCATTATGTCGGACGTCAGATGCAGAAACTCGGCGCGAAGGTCTATATGTTTCGCGGAGGATTCCATCACACGAAAATCATGATGGTTGACGATATGTTCTGTACGGTCGGCTCGTCCAACCTCGACAGCCGCAGTTTGCGTTGCGACTATGAGGTCAACACCATCATTTTCGACCCTGAGATTACTGCAGAGCTGACTCGCATGTTCGAAACCGACATCCAGAGTAGTGTGCTCATGAGCGATGAGTATTGGAAGTCCAAGACCAAATGGAAACGCTTCGTCGCTTGGTTCGGCAATCTGCTGACTCCGTTCCTTTAAGCCTTATAAGAATCATCAAAAAACCAAAAGAAAAGATATGAAAAGACTAACGTTCTTCCTAATCCTGTCGCTGAGCATCCTGTTTGTGGGCGCTCAGACAGCTCCCAAGCGCGAGTTCCGTGGTGCATGGATCCAATGTGTCAACGGACAATATTTGGGGAAGTCGCCCCAACAGTTGCGAAGCATGCTTTCCGAACAACTCGACGTGCTTCATGGAGCTGGCATCAATGCCATTCTCTTTCAGGTTCGTGCCGAAGGCGATGCGCTCTATCGTTCCGACCTTGAACCTTGGAGCCGCTATCTCACAGGTCAGCAGGGCAAGGCTCCGGCTGACGGATGGGATCCTCTGGCATGGATGGTCGATGAATGCCATCGTCGTGGAATGGAATGCCATGCGTGGATCAATCCTTATCGTGCAAAGACGGCAGGCACTAAGGAAGTAGCTGCCAATCATGTGGCTGCTACCCATCCCGAACGCTTGTTCCAGTATGGCGACTTGCTCATCTTCAATCCCGCTTTGGAAATCAATCGTCAGTACACCTGCATGGTCATCGAGGACATCCTGAAGCGCTATGATGTAGATGGGCTCCACATGGACGACTATTTCTATCCCTATCCAACGGCCGGCCAACCCATCCCCGACGAGGCATACTTCCGTGCCGACCCTCGTGGATTTTCGTCCATTGCCGACTGGCGGCGCGACAATGTCAATATGCTCATTCGCGATATTCACAACCTCGTGCAGAAGGTGAAGCCATGGGTCAAGTTCGGCATCTCGCCGTTCGGTATCTATCGTAATAGTCCTGACGGAACGAACTCACGAGAGGGTAGTGCAACACGCGGCACTCAGAACTACGACGATCTCTATGCCGACATCGTTCTTTGGCAGGAGAAAGAGTGGATTGATTATCTCATCCCGCAGATCTACTGGAACATCGGCTATAAGGTTGCCGACTATAAAGTGCTGTGCGAATGGTGGAACCAGTATTGCGGCCATCGCCCCATTTATATAGGTCAGGACGTGGAACGTACCGTAAAGGAAGCCGATCCGCAAAATCCGAATATCCACCAGATGATTTCGAAGTATGCCATCCAACGCAGTCTTCCCAACGTGCAGGGCAGTTGCCAATGGTATGCCGCAGCAGTGGTCAATAATCCCGGGAACTATCGCACCATGCTGGAGCTTGAGTATCACAAACATCCTGCCCTTCAGCCCCTTATGCCTTGGATTGATAAGAAAGCTCCGAAGAAGGTCAGCAAACTGTCCATCTCCTATCAAAGCGGCAACGGCTTGATGGGTTCGGGCAAGATTTACCTTACATGGAAGGAGCCTAAGGCAAAGACGGAGCTTGACAAAGCCACTCGTTATGCCGTCTATCGCTTCGCAAAAGGAGAGAAAATCAACACCGACGACGCTACCCACCTCATCGCCGTAGTAGGCGAACCCCGATACCTGCTCGAAGGCAACCAGACTGGCTACATCTTTGTCGTCACAGCCCTCGATCGCATGCAAAACGAGTCGAAAGGTGTAAAGGTGAAGTTGTAACCTTTATACGCAGGAGCAATCTTATAGAATTACTTCAAGCTCATCCCTCCATACACACCAAGCGACGCCATCGGCGCCGCTTGTTTTTTTGAACTTATACGACCTATACGACTTATTTCCCATGATTAGGGTCATTGCGATAGTTCATCCGTGCGCAGGTCATTTCTTCCCTAATATCGCTTTGTTACACAAATTGCTGCTTCAACTTCTCAATGAGCCTTACCAGCATAGTGTTGGTCTTGCAAGCGCAATCCGCGCGTGTTCGACGGACAGTACCTCACCATTACCCACAAGGCTGACGGCTCGCTGCACCCTAACTTCTAGCCCATGCCTGTAGGTATGAGCTTCGACTTCTATACCTTCGGCGTGTATCTTGAACTGCGCAATGCGCTCAAAGGCCTAGTAGAGAAATAAATCTCAATATCTCAATATCTCAATTGTCAAATTGCATTCACATCTCTTCTTTATATATTATATAACTTATTAATTATCAAGTATATAGTATATATATAAAGGATGTGATAATAGCAAAAAAATTAATTGAGATATTGAGATTTGAGATAGCAAAGAAAACTAGTAGTATTAAGAAATCATTAAAGAATTAGAAGACAATGACTTACGATATTAGTAAACACAAGGCACCCAAGATGCCTAAGCTCGGAAAAGGCACAGAATGTATCAAAATCCTGCTATTTTGGCATCAAAAATCATGCATGAACCCTTGGTTCCGATGTTTTTCTCTATACTTGGCGCATAAATGAGTGATGTAGAATTTCAGTCTTTTTACCTCAATTGAGGGGAACCATGTGGCAAATGGCCAATTTGGTTGCCAAAAGTGGTGTAATAAGGGTCAATTGTCACACTTAGTTGATGCTATTTGCCGTGATTTTCGTCTGCACGATAAGGGAAAACATCAAAAACAAATATTACCCGTGTCCCTTGTTATTAATGTTTTTTTCTGGTAATCCGTATTATCCGGTAAATCCGTGGTCAATAAATCAAGGTCTGTTATTCGTCAATAACCCGTGGTTATTTGGCAATAATGGCAGGGTATAATAAGAAAGGAGGGCAGAGGCTCTCCTTTCTCATTTATGTCATGTATTATAAGATTCAGAACTTCAGGACGATTCCGCCATGGGCTGGAGCTGTGATGTCGATCGACTGATCGGGATGGATGTCGATGGTGCGTGTGGCTCCTGTGAGGAGTTCGGTAGCGAATCGTGCGCCTTGTCGCATGTTGAGGAACTCGATGGCGTGTGCCGGTATGCGCACCAAGGCATTCATGGGCTCAGACGCGAAGTTGGCTACGACGAGGATGGTTTCGTCGCCTGCTTTGCGGATGAAGGCATAGAGGCGGTTGGTGTCCATCAGCTGATTCTCGTAGTTGGCGTACATGAGGTCGTAGAACTGGCCGTCGCTGATGGCTCGCTCGGTGTTGCAGAGGGTGAGCACCTTCGTGTAATAGCTGATGACGGCTTTCTCGGACTTGGTGAGTTTGTTGTTGTCGAACAGCCCGTTGTTTCGCCAGCGACGGAACTGGTCGAGGGTCCAATAGTCGAAGATGGTGGTGCGTCCGTCGCTACCGCTGAATCCTGCGTTTTCCATTCCGTCCACTCCGAGCATCTGTCCTTGATACACCATGAATGGGTTGGTGCGCATGAGGGCGGAGACGAGTAGGGCAGGGAAGGCCTTTTGCGGTTCACCCGCAAAAAACTTCGACGCGATGCGTTGCTCGTCGTGGTTCTCGAGGAAGTTGAGCATGTGCTGCTGGATGTCGTCGACCGACTGCCAGCATTGGGTGATGAGTGATGCGCTACCTCCTCCGATGATATGTCGAAGGGTGTCGTACAGACCTACTTTGTCGTAGAGGTAGTCGAAGTGTCCTCGATGGATGTAGTTGCGATATTCGTTGGGGTTATAGACTTCGGCAACGAAGATGATGCCCTTGTGCTCGGACTTGATTTGCGGGATGGCCCATCCCCAGAACTCTACCGGAACCATCTCGGCCATGTCGCATCGGAATCCGTCGATTCCCTTTGTTGCCCAGAAACGGAGGATGTCGAGCATCTTGTTCCACGTGTCGGGATAGAAATGAAGTTTCGAGAGCTGGTCGGGAGCGTAGGGCGAGGTCTTGGCTTCTAACGCTTCGGCTATCGAGGGGTCGAGCTGATGAGTGTATGGATTGACGCCATAGTTCAGTTTCACGGTCTCGTACCAGTCGTTGCGGCTTGGGCGTGCTGACAGACAGTCGTTGCCAGTCACCTTTGCCGGCATTTCTGTGTAGTTGCCTTCCTCGGTAATGTCGCTGATGTCGAGCGGTTGGTCGGGCAGGTAGTAGAAGTTGTTCTGCGTCGAGAAGAAGGTGGTTGTGTCGTCCTGTTCACCAAGGTCCTTCACTCCCACGGGCTTTGCATCGGAACGGTACTGACGTGCCACGTGGTTGGGCACGAAGTCGATGAGCATCTTCAATCCTGCACGATGGGTACGGGCTACCAGAGCCTCGAACTCCTTCATGCGATGCTTCACGTCGACCGCCAAGTCGGGGTCGATGTCGTAATAGTCCTTGATGGCATACGGGCTTCCTGCGTTGCCTTTCACGACCGACGGATTGTCGGGCTGGATGCCGAAACGCGAGTAGTCGGACTTTGTGGCATGCTCAATGAGGCCTGTGTACCATATATAGTTAAAGCCAAGACCCCGAATATGTTTCAGGGCCTTGGTCGTGTAGTCATTGAGTTTTCCACAGCCGTTCTGGCTGATGGTGCCATTGTGTACATTGCTTGTACCGTTGGCACCAAAGAGGCGTGGAAGTGTCTGATAGATAATCGGACGCATTGTCTTATTAACGATTTGACAATTGACTATTTTCTATTTCATTCAGTTATGCCTCGATGCCGTGAGCGGTTACGTCGCGCGAAATCTTTGCAATCATGCCCTGCAGAGCCTTGCCTGGTCCACACTCGGTGAAGTCGGTAGCTCCGTCGGCAATCATTGCCTGCACTTCGTAAGTCCACTTCACCGGAGAGGTGAGCTGCTTGAGTAAGTTTGCCTTGATCTCGGCAGGGTTGGTGTGACCCTTTGCGTCAACATTCTGATATACAGGGCACTTAGGCGCATGGAATTCAGTCTGTTCGATAGCTGCAGCCAACTCGTCCTGAGCAGGCATCATCAATGGAGAGTGGAACGCACCACCAACAGGCAGCGGAAGTGCACGCTTTGCACCTGCTTCCTTCAAAGCTTCGCAAGCTTCGTTCACGGCTTCGATATTACCGGAAATGACCAGCTGACCTGGATTGTTATAGTTTGCAGGTACGACAACATGTCCTTCCTTATTGATTGACGCACAAACTTCTTCTACTTTCTCGTCGGGCAGACCAATGATGGCAGCCATTGTGCTTGGAGCAATCTCACAAGCTTTCTGCATTGCCATAGCACGCTTGTAAACAAGTTTCAAGCCATCTTCGAACGACAGACATTCGGCAGCTACGAGAGCAGAGAACTCACCAAGAGAGTGACCTGCAACCATCTCGGGCTTGAATGCATCGCCCATGCAGAGCGCAGAAATAACAGAGTGGAGGAATACGGCAGGCTGAGTGACTTTTGTCTGCTTCAGTTCTTCAGCGGTTCCCTCAAACATGATGTCTGTGATTTTATAACCAAGAATCTCATTGGCTTTGTCGAACAACTCTTTTGCTAAAGGGTTTGACTCATACAGATCTTTACCCATACCGGAGAACTGTGCTCCTTGACCTGGAAATACAAATGCTTTCATACTTGATTGTTTATTTAATGATGAATAATCTGCGTAATTCTTCTTTTGCAAAGTTAGCCAATAATTCGGACTTGGAGAAATATCTGAGGGTAAAACAATACAAAAGCGCCAGTTGTGAGCAAGAAAATACTCAAAAACTGGCACTTTCGTTCAAAAGTGTGCAATCATCATTGCTTACAAGTCAATCGTGAAGATTCCTCCCGCGGTGAACCAACAGCCCGATTGCGGAACATTCGCGATGTCGTAATAGTGCTTCGATGTCAGGTTGTTGCCTTGCACATACACCTTATATTTATTATAGGCCCACTGAAGTCGGAGGTCGAGCTGGGCAAATCGACCATAGTTCTGTCTTTCGCCGGTCTGTGCATTGTCGAACCATCCCGTACGGTCCTTCAGGGTCAGTTCCCATTGAGCACTCAAGTGGCTGACGAGTCGATGGTTGAGTGTTACCACCAGTTTATTGCGCAAATAGACGAGTTGGTTGGCATAATTAGCAGCCTTTTCCACGTTGATGCGATGCTGGTGGTTGTAGCAGTAGCCGAGAGTCAGGCGTTGAACGAATGGGGTGGAGTAGTGCGTCTGGCTGAAGTCGAATGCCAGCAGAGCCTCTACTCCCATGCTCTCGATATCGGAATTCGCAGTCGTCCAAGTTGTCGCTCCAATCGGCTTCACCCAGTCAATCATGTCGGTTTCCTTGCGGTAGAATCCTTTTACCGATGCCCTCATCACAGGGATCGCATAGCTCCATCCGAGCGACAGGTCGGTACTCTTTTCCGGTTTCAAAGCGTTGTTGGCTTCAAGTCCCGGACCATTATAGTACAACTCTGTGTAGGTAGGGGTTCGCAGGCTTTGATTGAACGAGGTGTAAAGGCGCATTCCTTTCATCGGACTATAGCTGATGTCGATACCAGGGTAGAATTTCATGCCTCCAACTACGCTGCTGTTCTTGTTGGCAAGCATACCAGCAGAGAAGCTCCAGTGGTCGAGTAGCACATCGTGTTCGAGATAGATGCCGATGTTCGAACGTCCGTCTTTATATTTGTAGCCCGGATATTTGTTGATGTCGTTTGGGTTGATAGGTTCGCCCAATCTGGTACTGAGAATTTCTTCGCGTCGGAATTCCACACCCACAGATGTTCTGCCGAGTGTCCATTGAGTCCACGCGTTGATATTGGCACCATACACATCCGATAGATGATAGTTCTCGTAGGCAGCAGGATTCTCCTTTTTCCAGATGTAGTGGTCGTAGGTGCGGTTCCAATAGATTTGAGGCATCAGACGGATGCGTCCGTAGGTCTCACCCTGAACAGCGAGCAAGTAGCGCGAATTCTCTTCGAATTGCGAATGACTACCTGTTCCATAGAAGGTATTGGCTCCATATTTCTTGGAGCTGAATCCTGCTTGAAGTTTGATGTCGAGTAAATCACTTGTGTATTGCTCGTTCCAATACACGTTTCCTTTTTTAAAATCGCTGTTGTCCGAGGCTCCGTCACTTTGTGTCCATCCTCCGCTGATGCGGTTACGGAAGTTGCCCGATAGGTAGTTGATGTGTCCGTTGGCTCCGAAGGTTCCATACGAACCGCCTGTGAGCGAGATGCCCGTCTGACTTTGGGCTTCCGACTTGGTGACGATGTTGATGACTCCTGCAAAGGCTGACGATCCGTAAACTCTGCTCGCTCCTCCTTCGATGATTTCAATGCGCTCGATGTCATTGATATCGACTGGCAGATCCATCGTCAGATGTCCGGTGTGAGGGTTGGAGATGTTGACTCCGTTGAGCATCACGGTCAGTTGGTCCTCATTACCTCCATTCACTCCTATGTCGGTTTGGATGCCGTAGCCTCCTCGTTGTCTGACATCTACTCCTGCAACCAGTTTCAGCAGGTCGTTCACACTTTGAGCCGCACTTGCCTCGATGTCTTTGGTGTTAATCACTTGAACGATTCGTGTTGCCTTGTCTTCCGGAATCGGAATGCGTGAGGCTGTGATGTTCGTACACGATAGTTCGATTTGTCTCTCTGTGAAGCCAATCGTATCGACTTCTTCTTGCAGCACATCGATTGGCGGAATGTCATCGAGTTCGCCTTCTGTGCACAATTCGCTTAGGCTGTCTGTGCTGACAGGTGCGGTCGCTACCTTTGCAACCGCTGAGTCGGGTGTGGCTGTGAGTAGGGTAGCCGCGCTCAACACTCCGATGCGTATCTCTCTGCCTAAACTGAGGAACGCAGCATCAGCATGACGTGTGAATTGATGCCAACAGATGGTGTCTGCTTTGATTTTGAATTGTTTTTTGAACATAAATAATTAGTGAATTAAAAAGGAGAGCTTCGTTGCTCTCCTTTGTTATCCTTAAGTAATGCTTGTTTACTTAACTTTCTCAACGACTGCCTTGAATGCATCAGGGTTGTTGAGTGCAAGATTTGCAAGAGTCTTGCGGTTGATTTCTATTCCAGCCTTGTGGAGTGCTCCCATAAGCTGTGAATAAGAAAGACCTTCGAGACGAGCTGCTGCATTGATACGCTGAATCCATAATGCGCGGAATTCTCTCTTCTTACGACGGCGTCCTACGAATGCATAGGTAAGTCCTTTCTCGTAAGCGTTTTTCGCAACGGTCCACACGTTCTTACGTGCTCCAAACTGACCTTTAACGCGCTTTAAAATCTTCTTTCTTCTTGCTCTTGAAGCAACATGATTTACTGATCTTGGCATAATTTTTTTCCTTTTTGAATGTTAGCGGTAGTCGTTACTACACTTTTTGAGCTAATCATTCGATTAAACAATTTGTGAATTTAAATAAACTTACTGTTAAGAGATTTAACGGAGGCAAAGTAGGTCACGTACTTGCTTTACGTTTGCTTTCTCCACGATAGCTGAATGGTCGAGGTTTCTCTTCTGCTTCTTAGTCTTCTTTGTAAGAATGTGACTGTGATAAGCATGCTGTCTCTTGATTTTTCCAGTTCCAGTAAGCTTAAAGCGCTTTTTAGCGGCTGAACTTGTTTTTACTTTTGGCATTTTTTCTTGTTTTTATTTGTTATTACTATGAGTGGCAACGTATATACCAGGACGTTACGCACCTTATTCATCTGTTTCTGTTTCGTCTTCGGTCTCCTCTACAGGTTGTGGAGCTGCTGTTGGAGTGGTTGGACGTGGTTGTTCTTTTTTCTTCGGAGCACCTGCTTTCTTGGGTGCAAGCATGATGATCATCTTCTTTCCTTCGAGCGATGGCATGCTTTCTACCTTTCCGACTTCTTCGAGGTCGTTGGCCAGACGGAGCAGTAGCACTTCGCCTTGTTCCTTGAACACAATCGAACGTCCTTTGAAGAACACGTATGCCTTTACTTTATTGCCTTGCTTCAGGAACTCTATTGCGTGTTTCAGTTTGAAGGCATAGTCGGCATCTGCTGTCTGAGGACCGAAACGAATTTCCTTTACGTCGATCTTCACCTGTTTTGCTTTCATCTCCTTCGCCTTCTTCTTGATTTGATAGAGGAACTTGGAGTAGTCGATGAGTCGACAAACCGGAGGTTGTGCAGTAGGGGAGATTTCCACTAAGTCCACTCCCATTTCGTCTGCGAGTTGAAGTGCTTCGCGTGTTGGAATGACTTTCGATTCGATTCCATCACCTACGATTCTGACTTCGCGTACATGTATTTGTTCATTTACTTTGTACTGCTGCTTGTTATTGTCACCTTTCATTAAATGTGGTTGTTCCTTCGGTTTTTAATTCGTTTTTAATGTCCTTTTTTTATTCGTTATGATGTTGCTATACGCAAATCGGGCACAAAGTTACGAAAGTTTTGTGACTTAACGCACTTTATTACCCGATTTTTTGCAGATTTACATGCAATTTATGTATATAAATTCCTGTTTTTGCGTTTTTAGAACTGTTCAGTCATCTTCTTTACCTCGTCTTGGATAAGTTGGGCAAATGCTGCTGCCGTCATTGTCGATTGCTGCTGAGAGCCTTGCTTTCTCACGTTGACGGTCTTTTCGTTTGCCTCTTTCTCGCCGACAACGAGCATATATGGGATGTGTTTCATCTCGTTATCGCGAATCTTACGTCCGATTTTTTCGTTACGATCATCAACGATAGCGCGAACGTCGTTCTGGTTGAGGAATGCACATACTTCCTGAGCGTAGTCGTTGTATTTCTCTGAAATAGGCAAGATGGCTACCTGGTCAGGAATTAACCACAATGGGAAGTGTCCGGCTGTATGCTCGATGAGTACTGCGATAAAGCGTTCCATACTGCCGAATGGAGCACGGTGAATCATCACTGGGCGGTGCTTCTCGTTGTCGCTACCTGTGTATTCCAACTGGAAGCGCTCAGGTAGGTTGTAGTCCACCTGAATGGTACCTAATTGCCAACGGCGACCTAGAGCGTCTTTAATCATGAAGTCGAGCTTAGGTCCGTAGAACGCAGCTTCGCCAAGTTCGGTCTTGGTCTTCAGCCCTTTCTCCTCACAAGCCTCGATGATTGCTCGCTCTGCTTGCTCCCAAACCTCATCGCTACCGATGTATTTCTCTTTGTCGTTAGGGTCGCGCAGACTTATCTGAGCCTCATATTGGTTGAAATCGAGTGCCTTGAAGATGATGTTGATGATGTCCATCACACGCAGGAACTCTTCCTTCACCTGATCAGGACGGCAGAAGATGTGGGCATCGTCCTGAGTGAACGAACGTACACGAGTCAGTCCGTGAAGCTCGCCCGACTGTTCATATCTGTACACTGTTCCGAACTCTGCACAGCGGAAAGGCAGGTCTTTGTATGAACGTGGTTGCCAAGCGAAGATTTCACAGTGGTGAGGACAGTTCATTGGTTTCAGCAAGTATTCTTCGTCTTCCTCTGGAGTCTGTATAGGTTGGAACGAATCCTTTCCGTAGTGATCCCAGTGACCTGATGTGACATAAAGGTTCTTACCTCCGATGTGTGGAGTGATTACCTCCTGATAGCCGTAGCGCTTCTGTATCTTGCGCAGGAAGTCTTGCAGGCGAATGCGTACCTGGGTACCCTTTGGTAGCCACATAGGCAGACCTTTGCCCACACGATCGGAGAACATGAACAGCTCCATCTCCTTGCCAATCTTGCGGTGGTCGCGTTTCTTTGCCTCCTCCAGCGCAACGAGATATTCGTCGAGCATTTTCTTCTTCGGGAACGAAATACCGTAGATACGAGTCATCATCGGACGCTTCTCGTCGCCACGCCAATAAGCAGCAGCCATACTGAGCAGTTTGAACGCCTTGATAGGAGAGGTGTCCATCAAGTGTGGTCCCTTACAGAGGTCGATATAGTTGCCTTGTGTGTAAGTGGTGATCTTACCGTCTTCCAACTCGGCAATCAACTCGTTCTTGTACGTTTGACCCTTTGAGGCAAACAACTCCATCACGTCCTTCTTCGATATCTCCTTGCGTACGAGCGCTTCCTTGCGCTGTACCAGTTCCTGCATCTTCTGCTCAATCTTTGGGAAATCAGCATCGCTCAGTTTCACACCCTCGGGTGGCATCACGTCGTAGTAGAATCCGTTTTCGATAGCCGGACCTATTCCGAACTGGGTACCAGGATACAACTCCTCGATAGCTTCAGCCATGAGGTGAGCGCTGGTGTGCCAGAAGGCATGCTTGCCTTCAGCATCGTCCCACTTGTAAAGGTTGATGGTTGCGTCCTGATTGATAGGACGGTTCAGTTCGGTGGTCTCACCATTCACTCCGCATGCAATCACGTCTTGAGCCAGACGCTGACTGATGCTCTCTGCAATCTGCAGTCCGTTTACGCCAGCTTCGTACTCGCGAACGCTGCCGTCAGGAAAAGTAATCTTTATCATAATGTTATGTTCTATTTCCGTTTCAGGGTTGCAAAGTTACAAAAAATAATTTATATAAGGTGTTTCTTTATAGTTTTTGTTTGTTAAAATGAAGAAAAATGATAAAAAGTAGTTGTTAAATGGTAAAATATTACTATCTTTGCAGCGTATCATAAACCTTTTTTTATTTATTGCCTTATGAAAAAATACTTAGCAGAAATGGTGGGCACTATGGTGCTCGTACTTCTTGGCTGCGGAACGGCAGTTAGTTTGAATTGTGGTGCAGACACTGCATCTGTTGTCGGTACAGCAATGGCATTCGGTCTTGCTGTGGTTGCAATGGCTTATACTATCGGTGGAACAAGCGGTTGTCACATCAACCCAGCCATCACCCTTGGTTGCCTCATGTTGAAGCGTATCAGCTGTAAGGATGCTGTGATGTACATGATTTTTCAGGTAATCGGAGCCTTCATCGGTTCGGCCATCCTCTATGCTATGGTGGCTTCAAGTCCTGATGCTGCTCTTGGTACAACGACAGGAGCAAATGCATGTCAGGCAAACGTGAGTGTTGTGACAGGTTTGATTGCCGAAATCGTACTTACCTGCATCTTTGTCTTGGTGGTACTTGGAACAACTGACGAGAAGAAGGGAGCAGGCAACTTTGCAGGTTTGGCAATAGGTCTGTCGCTCATCCTCATCCACTTCGTTGGCATCCACTACACAGGTACAAGTGTCAATCCTGCTCGTTCTATTGCTCCTGCTGTATTCGAGGGAGGTCAGGCACTCAGCGACCTTTGGATTTTCATCGTAGGTCCGTTTGTCGGAGCAGCTATCGCAGCAGGCATCTGGAAGGGAATAGGGGAGAAGTAAGTCTCTTTAGCCTTTGCCCTTCACTTTGCGCCACTCGCCAGCTCTGACGGCCATATTCCGTTGCAGACATTCGCTATAGAGCCAAGGTTCGCAGCTGTGAATATCGCCTACGTTGATGAGATTGCGATAGGGCGCATATTCCGAAGCACTATAGCCGGTAGCCACAAGTACGTGATGCTCAGGCGATACTGTTATCGTGATTGTGTCGTGCAGCGTAGCAGGCGTATCGTCTGTACACCAGTTGACCGGATTGATGCAAATGGCTGAGCCGGCAATGATAGACTTCGTGTACTTCACATCCTTCACAGTATTGTAACAGATGGTGACACCCACGTCCCTCTCGCCTTTTGCGGGTCGGATGTGGGTGCATTCGTTCATGTCGGCTTCAGTCACCTTATACCCCAGCACATAAGCAGCAGCCAGCTGGCTGTATGTCTCGTCGCTGATATGCTTCAGCAGTTCCACCACACCCATTCCGCCTTGACTGAAACCAGCAATGATGATGGGTCGCGTACTATCATGCTGAGCCAGAAAACAATCGAAAGCCTTGCAGACATCCTCCATCGCCAAACGCGTACGCTGCCAGATTGTATCCTCGTCCTGCGTCACCCAAGCGTCCATCGTTGTGTGGCGATAATAAGGAGCAAAGAAACGGTTGCCAGGCGACATGTAAGCAGCTGCACGACGCATCTCGTTAGCCATGTGTTCACGATGTTCTGGATTCCATACGTCAGCATAGTGACACACCATGCTGTCCTCAGTCATCCAGTCCTCCTCCCAGGTCGAAACCACATAAAACACATCGGCACCTGTGCCCTCTGTATCGTCATCCACCGTTATCCACATCGTCGAATCGGCATAGTCGGGTGCTTTCGGAATAAACGGAAGTCGAGCCACCGTTTCCTCAGTCGTCTGCACCTTATTTATTGTATATGCGACAAATCCAATTGAGCCGCAAAGAAGGATGGCGACCAGCATCCAAATCAATTTCTTTCTCATTCTCATGTCTTTTTTTTCGTTATCGTCGTTGGGGACGTCCCAACTCAAATGATAGTGCAAAGTTACGAAAATATTTACAAATAACAAAATCTTATTGTAAGAAAATATGCAAAATACATATAATTTAATATTATATGTATAAATGTCAAGTATAGGTTGCAAAATGCGATATTTTTGTAAACGCCGACACATGAGTTTAGCATCAAGTCTCAGCTGGCTGTTTTTGCCAAAAATCTGCTGATTTTGCGATGACAAATGCGAAATGTAACATTGTAACATTGTAACATGAGGTCGGAAGATGTGCTGAATTTTATATATAATATATAATATATATTATATATTATATATAAAATTTTCGGTTTTGATTGGATGGAAATGTTACGATGTTACAATGTTACAAAGTGACAAAATTTTTGCAAACTCGACTTTGCAAAATAATATATTTCCATATATACAAAGTGACTTTTTACAAAATAATATGATAAAATACTTTTATTTTATCATATTTTTTGTAATTTTGCATCGACATTTCAACTCGCAGTTAGTTCCGAGTTAGTTCCGAGTTACTTCCGAGTCAACTAGGAATGACCTCAAATAACGCAAAAAAACCGTTGATTTGTTGAAAGAAAGTGCAAAAATATGGCACAGGGTGAAAACTTTTTCGGTATTAAAAGTGGTAGTACCAAATCTTTGACTTTCTCTGTTCGTGCAGGAAAGCAAATCATCAAAGATCGCGTTTATCGCATCAAGAATCCACGTTCAGCCATGCAGATGCGTCAACGTATCCTCATGACAGCCGGAGGTCTTGCATACAAGGCAATGAAGGCAATCTGCGACCATTCTTTTGAAGGTGTCGCAACAGGACAGGAAAGCTACAGCAAGTTCATGTCTGTAAACATGCCTCTCCTGAAAGCTGATGCAAACACCAACGGAGGTCGTTTCGGCTATCCTAAGTACAAAGCTGGTGTATTTTCAGCAGGTTCATACCAGATTTCCGATGGTAGTCTGCCAACAGCAGTTCGTCCAACCATCGTGTCTGTAAACGCAGAAAACAAGCAACTGAAGTTCCACATTCCGCTCACCAACATGGCAGCATTCTGCCAGGATAACGGGCTTCGCATCGGTGCATACCAGACGGTATGTATTTTGTTCCCAACTGCACAGGCTAACGCTTACAACTTCGGTTATGTTCGTATGACCATGCTCGACGACAGCGCTGAAGCAGTAACTCGTGAAAACGTGGTTGCTAAGATTGGTGCAAAGGCAGGTGGTGATTTCCGTGCTGCTGTTGTTGACTACGAAGACGGCAATCTTGCAATTACCGTCATCGCTACGGGTGCTCAGGCTAACACGGTTAGCAACACGTATGCTTGTGCAATCAACTCTCGTGAGGGTGACGGCATCCAGCTGCGTTCAAAGGCATCATTCTCTTGCGTGGGAATGACTCCAACATCTGCACAGGCATTTGCTACATGGCCTGTAGGCAAGGATCTGGTTTTGAACGGAGGTCAAGTCGTTTCAAATGGTTCTGACGCTCAATCTAGCGATCACGAACAACAGGCATCAACCAACTTCCAGGTGACAACTAGTCGCACAGGCGATTACGGCGCTGCTTTGATAAGCTTGGAAGTTGACGGAAGTCCGGTTTCAAGTGGTAGCTACGTTGCTGCTGGCAAGACCGTAAATGTAACGGTTACAAACGCAGCCGACCTCACCGACATCAAGGTGAACGGACAGTCAATCAACAATGAGACTACTGGTACAACCGCAACTGGAAGCTTCGTTATGCCTAGCGCTAACGCTGTTGTAACTGCTGTGTTCCCAGTTGCTGGTGGTGACGAAGGTGGTGACGATCCATTCGACGGAGGTAACTAACAAGGCCCACTCCCGTACCCCTCCCTGCGAGGGAGGGGAGTGGGAACCATGAAAAGCTCCCCCTCTAAGATAGAGGGGGTGCCCGAAGGGCGGGGGCGTATGAAAAATCGTCAATAATCAATAGTCAAATCGTAAATAAGATTGCACACTCCTCCACCATAAATGGTCCCCCTCCCCTAGCTTAGGGGAGGAGCTAATAACCCAAAGCTCCCCCTCTAAGATAGAGGGGGAGCCCGAAGGGCGGGGGCGTATGAAAAATCGTCAATAATCAATCGTCAAATCGTAAATAAGATTGCACACTCCTCCACCATAAATGGTCCCCCTCCCCTAGCTTAGGGGAGGAGCTAATAACCCAAAGCTCCCCCTCTAAGATAGAGGGGGAGCCCGAAGGGCGAGGGCGTATGAAAAATCGTCAATAATCAATGGTCAATGGTCAATCGTCAATGGTCAATGGTCAATAGTCAATAATCAATCGTCAATAATCAATAGTCAATCGTCAATCGTCAATGGTCAATGGTCAATAGTCAATGGTCAATAGTCAATCGTCAATGGTCAATGGTCAATAAGTAATTGTTTGCCCGATTGGGGGCAGAAAATGGGGTGGAGATGCTGCAAGTGGTGGTTTTTGCCTGATTTTTGGGTAAGTCATGACAAGATTGTACAAAAAAACTTGGTTGATTGTAAATTATTTAGTATCTTTGCAGATTGAAAAGTAAAACGTGAGTGATATGAAGGTCGTTAATCTGGCGGAAATGAATTCGGTTCTCAATCAGTTTGTGGCAGAACTGAGGGATGTGAATGTTCAGGGTGACCGTGCGAAGTTCAGACATAATCTTGTGAGGGTTGGTCATGTGATGGCGTTTGAGTTGAGCAAACAGTTGACGTATTCGCAGAAGCAGGTGCAGACTCCGCTGGGGGAGGCTCCCGTCATGACGCACGACAACGAAATCGTCCTGGCTACGCTTTTCCGTGCTGGTCTGCCGTTCCATCAGGGTATGCTGGAGGTGTTCGACCGTGCTGATAACGCTTTCGTATCGGCTTACCGTTATTATAAGGATAAGGAGTGTGAGGATGTGGGCATACAGATTGAATATATCGCTTCGCCCGACCTGACTGGCAAGACGCTGATTGTTGCCGACCCGATGCTGGCTACTGGTGGCAGCATGGAACTGGGCTACAAGGCGTTGTGTACGAAAGGAATACCTGCTGAGGTGCATCTGTGTTGTGTCATCGCTTCGAAGAGGGGTGTTGACTACATCGAGAAGGCATTCGGCGATGCCGAGAACGTGACCCTGTGGTGTGCGGCTATCGATCCTGATATGAACGAGCATGCGTATATCGTGCCTGGATTGGGCGATGCTGGCGACTTGGCGTTTGGAGGTAAACTGTAAATTGCCACTTATCCGAAGAGGAGTGAGAAAAAAGAATAATTTGAAATAGATAGAATGAATACTGATTCAGATGGTTATCCGGCGCCTCGGCGCATGAAGTGTGAAACATATTGCCATGAAGAGCGAAAGGAGGCAATATGGAGTTAATGATTATTTATATGGTTGCCGCTCTGCTCATTTCGGGCATCTGCTCGATTCTCGAGGCAACATTGATGTCGACACCTATGTCGTTTATTTCTTCGTTAGAGGCTCAGGACAAGAAGGGGGCAGGATTGCTGAAGAAATATAAGTTGGAAATTGACCGTCCCATCTCTGCCATATTGGTACTGAACACGATTGCGAACACGGTAGGTGCTTCGCTTGTGGGTTCGGAGGCGATGCAGATGGCGCAAACCATGAATTATCCGCATGATACGGTGATTGGTATCGTATCGGGTGTATTTACGTTGCTGATATTGATTTGTTCGGAAATCATTCCGAAGACCATCGGGTCGACTTTCTGGAGGAAACTGGCTTTGCCGGCTTCGAAGGTGATCAGGGTGCTGGTGTTTGTGACGTTCCCACTGGTGTGGTGTCTGGAACGTATCACTCACCTGATTTCCCACAATGCCAACCAGCAGGTTGTGAGCCGTGAGGAGGTGTCGGCAATGGTGACAGTTGGTGCTGAAGAGGGTGTGCTGGAGAAGAAGGAGAACAAGATGATACAGAACCTGCTGAAGCTGGACGAGATTACCGCTCATGAAATCATGACTCCGAGCGTGGTAGTTTCGATGGCTGACAGCTCGATGACCTTGAAGGAGTTCTACGCAGACGAGGAACTGTCAACCTACTCGCGCATCCCTATCTATGACGATGATAACAGCGACTACATCACAGGCTATGTACTCAGAAAGGATATTCTGGAACGGCTGGCCGAGGATAAGTTCAATATCCACCTGAAGCAGCTGGCTCGACCCATCCTGTCGTTCTCGGAGGATGAACCCGTAGCGAACATCTGGGAGAAGTTGTTGGAGAAGAAGGAGCACATCTCGATCATCATCGACGAGTATGGAAGCCTTCGTGGTATCGTGACGCTCGAAGATGTGATTGAAACGATGTTGGGCTTTGAAATCGTGGACGAAAAGGACGAGGTGGTGGATATGCAGGAGTATGCGAAGGCTCAATGGAAGCAGATGCAGAAAAAACAAATACGAAATAAAAAGGCATGAAAGGAGTCTCCCCCAAGAAGCATTTTGCATTGATGCGCAACCTGACCAAACAACAGCAGAGGGTGAAGGAACACAAGCTTGAGCGGTTGTATTGGGAGTGTACGGCAAGATGTGACCTCAGTTGTAAGAACTGCGGCACATACTGCCGAGTGTTGCCCGACCTGTCGGATATGCCGATTGACGACTTTGTTCATGTGCTCGAGAATATAGCCAAGACGGAAAATGCGCCCGATGTGATGGTCGTCATGACTGGTGGTGACCCCCTGATGCGTAAGGATGTGGTAGAGTGTGGCAGGCAGATTTATTCGCATGGGTTCCCTTGGGGCATCAGTACGAATGGGAAGCTGCTCACCCGCGAACTGCTGACTCAACTCATGGCTGCAGGAATGCGCTATGTGATGATACGGCTTGACGGACAGGAATACGAGCACAACTGGCTGTGTGGTGATAGGGAGTGTTTCGCTAAGACGCAGGAGGCGATACGGATGGTGTGTGAGGAAAAAGGACTGGAGTGTGAGGTATCGACCTGTGTGTACCAGCGTAATTTCGACTTCCTGGATCAGCTCTATGCGCTGATTCGACAGCTGGGTGTGAAACATTGGAAGCTTTATACGTCATATCCCAAGGGAAAGGCTGCAGACAATAAAGAACTGCAACTCGACAGTTTTCAACTGCGCCAGCTGATGGACTTCATCGTTAAGGTGAGAAAAGAGGGTGTGGTAGATGCTTATTACGGTTGCGAAGGATTCCTTGGCAAATATGAACAGAAGGTGCGTGATGGGTTCTACGAGTGTCATGCAGGTGTGTCGTACGGAAGCCTGCTCATTAATGGAGACATCACTGGGTGTCCGAACATCAGTCATAAATACGCCCAAGGAAGTATCTACGAAGGAGATGAGTTCATGGATGTGTGGAACAACTGCTTCGATGCATTCCGGAAACGCGAATGGATGCATACAGGCATCTGTACGCATTGTAAGGCGTTCAAGTATTGTCAGGGAAACGGGATGCACCTCAGGGCAGACGACGGAGACCTGATGATGTGTAACTACGACAGGTTGAATCCTAGATAGACACCCATTCACAGCAAAGGACTCGACGGGTGCTTGGAGTCACTTTGCATGTTTCTGAGGCTCTACGGCCAATCACCCACAAGATATCCTGCTCATCGCAAAGCACCAATTGACGACTTCGCTCAATCAGATTGACTTTATGGTCGGTCAGCAAATCACTGACCAGTTTGCTGCCACTCATGCCAAAGGGACGGAAACGGTCGCCTGGCTTGATAGGACGAACATATAGCTTCCCCTTCACCTTGTCGGCATCGAAATAGGCATGGGTGCTTAGGTGCTGGATGGTACAGCAATCGGCATCAATGATGGACGTCTTTATGTCGGGAAACGATTCGAGCGGAATGTTGAAGTCGCACGTCTCGGCTGTGAGAGGAGAGACAATCAGCCGATTGCGGTCGGACACAACTCTGTGGGAGGATGAATAGAACTGTTTGCCCGTCGATTCGCATTGCAGAATCAGTTGTACCTGACTGCGGTTGAATCCGAAAGGAGCTAAGATTTCGTGGAGAACCGATAGGGGAGAGGTACACGACAATAACCGCTCCTTATTTATATATAAGGTGTGGTTTTCGTCTGATAACCCTTCGTTTGCGTATTCACAACAAAGAGACTTGCAACGCTCGATGCTTTCTTCGTACACCTTGAGTACTTCGTTGAGGTTCTCGATGGTTGTCGCAATATTGATGTCGGCTCCGGCATTGATGCTGCGAAGGAGTGGCAAGACGTCAAGACGGATGCGGTTGCGACTAAACAGGTTGTCGAAGTTGGTGCTATCGTCCACGAATGACTGCTGCATCTCGTTGAGCCCGGTAAGGATGTCTGCACGACTGATGCAGAGCAGCGGACGAACGATGTGTCCGTTTCGTGGTTGCATGCCACACAATCCCTTGATGCCTGTTCCACGAACGAGGTTCAGCAACATACTTTCAGTATTATCGTCACGATGGTGTGCTACAGCGAGCGTGTCGAGGTGACGCTCAATCAACAGTTGGTCGAACCACGCGTAGCGCAAGGTACGAGCAGCCATCTCAATGCTGACATGATTTGTCTGTGCGTAGTTGTGTGTGTCGAAATGCTGAACGTGAAGCTTGATTTGACAAGCCGAACAAAGGTCGCGTACGAACTGCTCGTCTCGGTTGCTCTCCTCACCACGCAAATGGAAATTGCAATGAGCGGCTTCAACTTCGAGACCTGATGCGATGAGGTATCGGAACAGGAACACCGAATCGGCACCTCCACTCAGTGCAATCAACACTTTCGATGCAGGTTCCAACAATCCGTTTTGGTGGCAATAGTGGTTTATTTTGGCGAAAATAGCAGAAAGTTGTGCCATGAGAGAAGATTTTTTTGCGTTTTTATCAAATTATTTTGAATAAAGACTTGTCAAATGAAAAGTTTTTCATAACTTTGCACCCGCTAAACGAAACGGTCGGTTGGATGAGAGGCTTAGTCAACGGTCTGCAAAACCGTCTACACCCGTTCGAATCGGGTACCGACCTCATAGAAAAAAGATACAGGGCACTGTATCTTTTTTTTGTGTGTTTGGGATGGGTGGAGGTGAAAGGTTAATTCACACAACATTCTGAGACACATCATCAGACAATGTGCCTACATCCCAAAAGGGTCAGTGCAACCGTGGTATTAGAACTGAATGTCTATGTTCGAATCGACAGGTTCTACGGTTTCAGCCTCAGCAGTTTCTGTCTCTTCCGCAGGAACAACTCCGGTGGTCGCTACATCGATTGCTTTGTTGAGCGCATTCGTAAACTTCTCAAAGTCTTCCTTATAGAGAAAAACTTTGTGCTTCTCGTAACTGATCTGTGGATTGTCTTCTGGTCCTGATACGATTTTCTTACTCTCAGTAATAGCCACATATTTGTCGCCATTACGACTCTGTTTCACGTCGAAATAGTAAATTCTTTTACCAGCCTTTACACTCTCGGAGAAGACCAGTTCTTTGTCTGCATTCGTCATCATCCTCTTTAGTTTTCTGAGTTCAACATTAAAATCAAGTGCAAATTTGTTCTTTTTTTTTGAGATATGCAAGAAAATTGAGATTTTTTTTATAAATTTGCACAGCGAAATCAAAAAAAGAGTTTTTTGTTATGATAAATCGTACATTAATTCGAATAAAGATACTTCAACTTCTTTACGCGTATTATCAAAACGGAGGCACTCGTGCCGACACTGCAGAAAAGACACTATTGGAAAGTCTAACGAAAGCTTATGACCTGTATAATTTGCTTTTGTTGTTGATGATAGATATTACGCGCATGGCTGACGAAATCATCAATGACCAAGAAGAACGCAATAAGGTTGCTCGTGTTGAAACTGTCATCAGTCACCGATTCTTGGAAAATCGGTTTGTTGCTCAGTTGTCGGACAATAAGCAGCTGATGAAGTATGTGGATCAAACCAAAACGTTGGGTTGGGTTGAAGAACGTGAGTTGTTGAAGAGACTCTATGCATCGATAACCGAGTCGGAATTCTATGCAGAGTATATGATGAAGCCAGAGGTGACTTATGCCGACGACCGCGAGTTGTGGCGTAAGATCTACAAGAACATCATCATGAAGTCGGAGATCTTGGAGGATAACTTGGAAGATAAGTGCATCTATTGGAACGACGATAAGGAAACCGTTGATACGTTTGTGCTGAAAACCATCAAGCGCTTCGACGAAGCAAAAGGAGATGAGCAGGAATTGCTGCCGGAGTTTCGCGACTATGAAGACCGCGAATTTGCCGTTACCCTCATTCGCAAAGCGATTGAGAACTGTCAGTATTATCAGTTGCTCATCAGCAAGAGCGTGAAGAACTGGGAGTTTAACCGTCTGGCATACATGGATGTAATCATCATGCAGATTGCACTTGCCGAGATACTGAGTTTCCCCGAAATACCAATCACGGTCTCAATCAACGAGTATGTGGAACTGGCTAAGTGCTATAGTACCCCAAAGAGCCACGCATATATAAACGGTATTCTTGATAACATTGCCAAACGACTGATAAAAGAGCATAAACTCATTAAGAAATAAAAATTCATTAACCTATAACTAAAACAAAAAACAATTATGATGTTTCAACTATTACAAGCTGCACAAGGCGCAGCAGAAGCAGGAAAAGGAGCCAAAGGACTTGGTGGCTTTGATCCTACGATGATCATAATGCTGGTTGCATTGTTTGCAATCATGTATTTCTTTATGATTCGTCCTCAGCAGAAACGCCAGAAGGAGATTCAGAAGTTCCGTAACAGCCTCACTATCGGTACACGCGTAGTGACAGCAGGAGGAATGTATGGAACCATTAAGGAGTTGAATGAGGGTGAGTCGTATGTAACCATAGAAATAGCAAAGGGTGTAACGATTCAGGTTGATCGTAACTACGTGTTTGCTGACTCAAATCAGGCTGTTCAGAAGTAAACGTCCTGACCTGTGTAATGATGTTCCCCCATGGAGTCAGGTTTCACCATATTAAGAAAACGGAGTGTAGCTTACATCCGTTCCTTGTTTCAGCGTTTCCGCTTGGTGACGGTAAACAAGCAGATTATGGTGTTCCTGCTGTTCCTGTTGATTGCGGTTGCGTTCTGGCTGTCGCAGACATTCAAGGACCACACAACCGTCAATCTGGAATACGAATTGAAGATTGTCAATGTTCCGAAAAACCTGATATTCACTTCAGACGTGCCTCAGACCATAACGACAGCTGTGTCGGGCAGGGGGTTCACCATTCTGCAATATGTGTTCAACAATCAACACAAAGTACTGAATGTTGACTATAACGACCTACCAAAGATGGGAGGTGCGTTGAGTATTGACAACTATGTGTGGAAGAAGGCGCTCACGAAAGAACTGCCAAAGGGTGTGACGTTTCAGACGGTCAATCCGTCAACTATCGACCTCTATTACTCGATGGGCGAACATAAGCAGATACCGATTGAGTTTCAGGGCAAGATACGAACGTCAGAGGAATATATGCTTTGCGGTATAGAACTGCACCCCAAGTATGTGGACATTTATGCCCCATCGGCTATCTACGACACCATCAAGGTGGTTTATACCGAGCCGTTTATCGAGGATGAAGTAAAAGACACACTCAACTTCCAATTGGCTCTTAGCAGAATAAAGGGAGTGAAGATGGTTCCCGATACAGTCAGTGTGAAGGCATGTGTGGACCTCTTCACCTCCAAGACAGTGAAAGTGCCCATCTATTGTGAGAACATCCCACACAACAAAATCCTACGAACGTTTCCTTTGATGGTTGACGTTACGTTTAAGGTAAGCGCCACAATGTTTAACAGCATTACAGCAGACGATTTCGTCATTGTGGTCGACTATAATACCATAAAGGCTCAAGACCGAAAGTGCAAATTAATTATCCGAGAATCCCCTAAAGGTATATCTAATGTGAAGGTAACACCTGAAGTGGTTGACTATGTTATAGAACAAGAAGATTGATTATGAAAATAGGAATTACAGGAGGAATAGGTAGTGGAAAAACCTATGTGGCAAACTTTCTGAAGAAGAAAGGTTTTCCAGTTTATAGCTGCGATGATCGGGCTAAGATTATTATGAAAGAAGACGATAACATCAAAGCGGAATTGATTAAACTCGTGGGCGAAGATGCATATCTGGAGGATGGCAACCTAAACAAACCTGTGTTGTCAAAATTTCTCTATGAGAGTAAGGAGAACCAGGAGAAGATAGGTGCGCTCGTTCATCCGCGAGTACGTTCCGATTTTGAAATGTGGTGCAACTTCCAGGACTCAGAAGTGGTGTTCATGGAGAGTGCCATCTTGTACGAGTCAGGATTGTCTGATGCTGTCGACAAGGTGTTGTATGTATTTGCTGCTGACGATGTACGCATCAAGCGTATCATCCATCGTGACAAGATTACACGCAACGAGGCTTATGCACGCATCAAGGCACAAATGCCTGAGGCCGTAAAGATGAAGCTTTCGGATTATTGCATCATCAATAATGGAAACAATAATATTCTCAAACAATTACAAAACATACAGATATGATTAAAGAAGTATTAGCCATTTCTGGCAAACCAGGACTTTATAGGTTGATTAGTAGAGGTAAGAATATGCTTATCGTGGAGTCGCTCGATGAGTCGAAGAAACGCATGCCTGCTTATGCCAGTGATCGTGTGGTTGCAGTAGCAGAGATTTCTATCTATACAGATGATGGTGAGGACACTCCGCTGGTCAATGTGTTTGACTCTATCAAGAAACTCTACGAAGGAAAAGAAGTAGATATCAACCATAAAAAAGCAGAGAACGATGAAGTGATCGCATTCTTTGCCAAAGCTCTGCCAAATTATGATACAGAGCGTGTACGTGTGAGCGATATGCGCAAAGTGATTGCATGGTACAACATATTGGTGAAAGCAGGCATCACGGATTTCGAACTGAAAGAGGAGAAAGAAGAGAAAGCAGAGACAGCAGAGAACCAATAGACTCATTGGACTCATAGGACTTATTGGGCCTAATAGCCCCATAAGCCCCATTTGCCAAAACAAGCAAAGATAAGAGGATGAACCGTTTGGCTCATCCTCTTTCTGTTATCGTTTGTACCAAAAGAAATACTGATTTTGTTCTTTCTTCTGCTGAGGTGTCTTAGCAGAGTAGATGGGTTCGAGGGTGTAAGGATGGAAACCTGTGTACCAGGTTTCGGTGCTCACGGTCATTGGGGTTGGGGTAAAGTCCTGCACCTGTTCGAGTTTGTAGCCCATACGTCGTGTGAGCTCAGCAAGTTGCTGCATGTCCTTATTGGTGCATCCAGGGTGGCTGCTGATGAAATATGGGATGAGTTGCTGGTTCAAGTGGGCTTCTCTGTTCACGCGGTCGAACAATGCTTTGAAGTCGTAGAACAATTGAAATGATGGTTTGCGCATGAGTCGTAGCACTTGGTCGCTCGTATGCTCGGGAGCCACCTTCAGCCGTCCGCTCACATGGTGCTCGATGAGTTCGCGTGCATAGCGATGGTTCACCTTATTAATATTAATATCGCCTGTGTCATGCAGAATGAGGTCGTAGCGGATACCACTTCCGATGAAGCTCTTCTTGATTCCTTTGATTGCATCTACAGCGTGATAGATGTCGAGCAAGGCACTGTGGTCGGTATTCAAGTTGGGGCAGACCTTCGGGTGGATGCACGAGGGTTTCTTGCATCGCTCGCAAATCTTGAGGTCCTTTCCGTGCATGCCGTACATATTGGCACTTGGACCTCCCAAGTCGCTGATGTAACCGCGGAAGTCGGGCATCGCTACAATCTGTCGTACCTCTCGTAGGATGCTCTCCTTACTACGACTGGAGATGAACTTGCCTTGATGAGCGGAGATGGTACAGAAAGCACATCCGCCAAAGCATCCGCGATGTATGTTCACAGAGAATTTAATCATGTCGTAAGCTGGTATGCGTTTCCCACGATATTTGGGATGGGGGAGTCGTGTATAGGGGAGGTCGAACGAGTGGTCGATCTCTTCCTGAGTCATAGGTGGGTAGGGTGGATTCACTACTGCATATTGTCCGTCCACTTCCTGCAGTAGTCGCTGGGCGTGCATTTTGTTTGATTCCTCCTCAATGTGGCGGAAGTTCTCAGCCTGAGAGCGTTTGTCGCGCAGACATGTTTCGTGACTGTGGAGCACGATGTCGCTTTCTGTTACTTTTATTTCCTCCTTTGTCATCAGCATGACGGTCTGTGGTTGAGGATGTCGCATCATCACGTTGCGGAACATCTTACGGTCCACCGCATCTGCTCCTCTCGACATCAGTTCGTCATTGAGCACGCTGATGAGACTTTGCATCGGCCGTTCACCCATGCCGTAGATGAGTAGGTCAGCTCCGCTGTCGCAGAGGATACATTTCCTTAGTCGGTCTTGCCAGTAGTCGTAGTGAGTCAGACGTCGCAGCGATGCCTCGATGCCGCCTATCACTACGGGTGTATTTGGATAGAGCTGCTTGAGTATCTGTGTATATACAATCGTGGGATACTCCGGTCGTTTGTCGTGTCTGCCGTCTGGGCTGTAAGCATCCTCCGAGCGCAGTCGACGAGCAGCAGTGTATTTGTTCACCATCGAATCCATACATCCAGGCGAGATGGCGAAGAACAGGCGCGGACGTCCCAACTTTGTGAAGTCGCGATAATCTCCGTGCCAGTCGGGTTGTGGCACGATTGCGATGCGCATGCCTTCAGCTTCGATGATACGTCCAATAACTGCTGCAGCAAACGAAGGATGGTCCACGTAGGCATCGCCAGAGAACAAGACGACATCCAGTTCGTCCCATCCACGCTGCTCCACCTCCTTCTTCGTTGTTGGCAGGAAGTCTGAACTACTTATATGCTGACTTGTTTCCATTCTGTTTGCAAAGATACGGCAAATCGGTCAATCGGCAATAAAATATCAGGAAAATATTTGGCTGTTTCGTTGAAAATACCTAAATTTGCAGTCATGTTTAACGATTCTTTTATATATTCAGATGAAAACACTAAGATTATTGTTCGTCGCATTTGTATTGATGACCGCGATGCCGATAAGTGCGCAACGCTTACAGGTTGTTGACAAGGAGGGGAACGGTATTCCGCTCGCTTATGTACTGACTGAGGATGGCAATTATATTGGGTCGACAGACATGGATGGTGTGCTTGCTGACGTGAAGGGTGCCGAGCGTGTAGCTGTCACCCATGTGGCCTACCGACCTAAGTTGGTTAATGTTGCATCTCTTCAGGGAGGTCGTGTCTCACTTGACGACTTGGATTATGATATTGCTGAAGTGGTTATCACTCCGAAGCCATACGTCTATGTGGAGATATACTATCGCGTTTATGTATATCGCAACGATTCACTTGGCTACTTTCACTGCGGTGTTATGCCGAACGCCTATGATATCAAGAAGAAGAAGTTCGAGCACGGCTCTTTCCATAGCAACTATGTCGAGTACTACTCAAAGTTGGGTGTTGCCATCACTTGGTCTGCTCGTGCGATGTCTAACCGAGCAGGCGAAGTGCGCATGACAAGTGCTCCCAATAAGGATAAGATGAAGAAGCAGTACTATGTGACGACTGACGATAGCAATCCCGATCACTGGGTGTTTAGAAATCCTGAGGGGCGTGTCGGCCAGCTTGTTCGTAATGGTGACCAGCTACGTACTACACTTGATGCCGGCAAGATACAGATGTATGCCAATAAGGTGAAAGGCGAGTCTTCCAAGCTGAAGAAGCGTGAGGATATAGGTTACAACTATCAGTACACTCTTATCGGCAATTACAAGGATGATGTCAAGGATGCGGATTTTACAGACTTCATCATGGAAATTGACCACTGGGAGTATACAGACAAGAAGGGTCCGGCTAAGTATATCATCGAGAGTTATGCCACCGAACGCGGCTACATTACCAAGGATGAATGGAAGGAAAAGAATAAGGAACTGAAAGCGCAGTTCAAGCATGCTACGACCCTTCAGGATATGGAGGCTTACGAGCGTCAGTACAACATACCAGCCCTCCCTTCTGCCGTTCGTCAGGCACTCTCGAAGCTGAAGCACTTGTAAGGAGATGTTCATATTGTCTTATCAAACTTATTATTATATGAAAAAAACAGTTACTATTGTTTGCTGTCATGCTATTGGTAGTCGTTGGTGCTCAGGCACAGCGCATCGGTTGCGTGCATGATTTCATGCAGACGCGAGCCGATGATACAGGATACTCTTTAGCATTCCCTTTCCCTTTCGACCCCCAGAAAGTCTATCGTCAACCTGTCATACTCATTTCGTTCAACGATGCAGATTTTTCTATAGATAACCCAGTGGCGTACTACGATAGTCTCTTCAATGAACCAGGTTTCAACAAAGGTGTTGGACCCGGGTGTGTGGCCGACTATTTTCGCGATCGTCGGGTGGTCGTGCTAACATCCAGTTTGATATCTACGGACCAGTAAAGGTGGACCAGTCGGTGAAGAAATCCATCGGTACGAATATGGGTGATGCGGCTATGCGAGAAGCTTTAAGAATCATGAGTAATACGGGGGAATACAATTTCTCCATCTACGACTGGGATGGCAACCAGCATGTTAATCAAGTATTGTTTGTTGCTGCAAGTTATACAGGTGCTAAAATGAAGGGCTATATCTATCCAAATACTGGCCATTCCTACTTTACTTGCCCAGGGAATCTGGATGTCGACGTGATTTCTATCACCAGTGAGTTATGGCAAGATGGTAGGTCTTGCGGCTTGGGAACTATCATTCATGAGTACTTACACTGCCTTGGATTGCCAGATATTTATCCTCTCGCTCCTGCTACATCTTTTTCGACAGTCGACGAATGGGATGTGATGGATGGGGGCAACTATACGAATTACGGTTGGTGCCCTCCTAATCTTTCTTCCATGGAACTTATGCATCTAGGTTGGGCAAAGCCCATAGAGCTTACTGAGCCTACGGTGGTTGAGGGCATGAAGTCGATGAGCGATGGTGGTCCAACCTACATCATACGTAGTCCTTTTAATCCTAACGAATTTTATCTGCTCGAGAACCGTCAACAGAAAGGTTGGGACTACGCATGCCCGGGCAACGGTCTGCTCATCTTTCATGTCGATTATGATTATGATATATGGATGAATAATCAGGTGAATGTCTCTAATACGCACTATCGCTACGACCTGTTTCATGCGGATGGTAAGGCCTACAAAGATTGGAACCCTGAAAATGATGGCAATGATACAGGCAAATACACGATGGATAACTCTATTCGTAGCCGTTATTTTAGTACCTCGCCATATCCCTATACCAATCCTCAGTCTCTCGAGGTTAACGACCGCCTTTCCAATGGCTCTAAACCTGCAGCCAAACTCTTCACTTCGTCTAACGGCCTTCCATTCATGAGCAAGCCCATTACTAACATCCGCATGGCTGATGATGGTACCATCTCTTTCGTCTTTATGAATGCTGACCAATCAGGGGTGTCTGCCACAATGTTCTCTGACCAAAGCAACGACGCTTGGTTCACCATCGATGGTCGTAGTCTCCCTAATGTGCCTACTGCAAAGGGCTTTTATATCCACGGAGGAGAAAAAGTTATTATTAGGTGATATTTTTGTCTTCCTACACCGTGTTCTCTTTCAGTTCCAGTTGAACGACATTCTCAACATGTTGGGTATGAGGGAACATGTCGACAGGTTGTACTTTCGTTACGCGGTATCTCACATCGAGCAGTTGAAGGTCGCGTGCTTGTGTAGCTGGGTTACAACTGACATAAACGATACGATGTGGCTGGGCAAAAAGGATGGTATCGATAACATCTTGATGCATACCTGCTCGTGGCGGGTCGGTGATGATGACATCGGGACGTCCGTATTGCTGGATAAAGTCACGGTTGAGGATATCTTTCATGTCGCCAGCGAAGAAGAGGGTATTGTCGATGTGGTTGATTTGTGAATTGACCTTTGCGTCCTCGATGGCTTCGGGTACGTACTCAATGCCGATTACTTTGCGCGCTTTCCTACTGACGAAGTTGGCAATGGTTCCTGTTCCTGTGTAGAGGTCATAGACCAATTCGTTTCCGCTAAGTTCAGCAAAATCGCGTGCCACTTTATAGAGGTTGTAAGCTTGCTCGGTGTTTGTCTGATAAAAACTTTTTGGACCGACTTTGAATCGCAGCCCTTCCATTTCTTCGTAGATGTGGTCGGTACCTTTAAAGCAGATGATTTCCTGATCGCCAAATGTGTCGTTGCACTTATGGTTGTCAACATAGAGGAGGGATGTAATTTCGGGGAATCGTTTGGTTATGTGCTCTAAGAGTTGGATGGCTTCTTGCTGTTCTTCATTGTTCTCGATTCGGAATTGTATGAGCAGCATGAGCTCATGGGTGTTGCTGTTACGTACCATCATGCTACGCATGAGTCCTGTGTTCTGACGTAGGTCGTAGAAAGTGAGGTGATGGTCGATGCAATAGTCGCGGATGTAGTTGCGAATGTCATTGGTGATGTCGTCCATCAGCCAGCATCTCTCGATGTCGAGAATCTTGTCAAAGGCACCTGTGATGTGGAATCCGAGTGCATTTCGTTCGGTAATTACATGATCTCCGTCTTGTATCTCGTCTTCGGTCATCCATCGACGGTTGGAGAATCCAAATTCCAACTTATTGCGATATGCATATAGCTGCTCACTGCCCAGAATGGGTGAGATATGGGGAAGTTCAATCTTTCCAATACGGGTTAGGTTATCGACAATCTGCTGTTGTTTCCATCGTAGCTGTTCTTCATATTTCAAACATTGCCATTTGCATCCACCACACACTCCAAAATGCTGGCAGGGTGGGGTGATACGATTGGGTGAGTACTCGTGGAACTTAATGGCAACAGCCTCCATAAAGCTGTGCTTTTTCTTTTTTACTTGTAAGTCAACCACATCGCCAGGAACGACAAACGGTACGAACACCACTTTGTCGTCAACGCGTGCAAGTGCTTTCCCTTCGGCTGCGACAGCCGTGATACTGACATTCTCGAGTATCGGTAATTTCTTCTTATTTCGGCTCATAATTGTCAATTTGGTTGCAAAGTTACGAAAAAAGAGAGAAGAGAAAAGTGAAAAGTGAGAAATCTTCATAAAAAACGGTGTGAGGTAAATCATAAATGGTAATTATTTTGTAATTTTGCAACATAAATGATAAAATAGACAGTAGTTATGAAAGCAATCAACCAAGTTAGGTGGGGAGTGATAGGATGTGGTGAAGCCACAGAGACAAAGAGTGGACCTGCACTTCAGTGTGTGGAAGGTTCAATGATTGCCGCTGTTATGAGTCGTGACAAGGAGAAGGCACGTTCGTATGCTCAGCGTCACGGAATTCAGCACTTCTATACCGATCCTATTGAGTTGATTAACAACCGTAATGTCAATGCGGTTTATATTGCTACTCCGCCTTCGTCGCATGCTACATTTGCAGTGATGGCTATGAAAGCAGGCAAACCTGTTTATGTGGAAAAACCGCTTGCATCGAGCTACGAAGAGTGTCTGCGCGTAAATAGCATCTCGGAGCAGACCGGTGTTCCGTGCTATGTGGCTTATTATCGCCGTTATCTTCCATACTTTGAGAAGGTGAAGGAGATTCTTGCTCAGGGAACTATCGGAAAGGTGTTGTCTGTACAGATTCGTTTTGCTGTTCCTCCTCGTGAGCTCGATTATAATAAGAAGAATCTGCCTTGGCGTCTGCAGCCCGATATCGCTGGTGGCGGAGGTTACTTCTACGATTTGGCCAGTCATCAGCTCGATTTGCTGCAGCACATGTTGGGTGTGATTATTGAGGCAGAGGGCTATGCGACCAACATGGCAGGACTATACCGCGTTCAAGATACATTTAATGCCTGTTTCAGATTTGCGAACGGCATCACAGGAAGTGGCTCATGGTGCTTTGTGGCTCATGATTCAGCTCGTACCGACCGTATTGAGATTGTGGGTGATCAAGGCATGATATGCTTTTCTGTCTTTGATTACACACCTGTTGCTCTTCATACGGAGAAGGGCCGTGAAGAGTTTGCAATCCCGAATCCACAGTATGTTCAAATGCCGTTGATCCAGGCCATCGTGGAAGATTTGCGTGGGGGAAAGACGTGTGATTGCAACTCGGTAAGTGCCACTCCGACGAATTGGGTGATGGATAAGATTTTGGAAAAAATATAAGAAGCAGAATGAGATAAGAGCAGTAGATGGTAGGTTGTTGAAAAATGAAAAGAATAGGGTGTTACATAGTGTTGATGATGATTTCTGTTGCTGTTTCGGCGATAGAAACAGAGGATTCGGTACATATTGACTCCTTGCCATGGGGCAAACGTGTGATGCATACGGTGTTCAGGAGTGCTGATGCTGTTACCAATTTTTTTATGGGATGCGACACGAATTATGTTACACCTCAGAAATATGAGTTTACTGCACAGGCAGAGTTGTCGTATTGGCACGATTTCTACCGCATGTCATCTTCGGTAAGCGGTGCGTCAAAATCAATGACACTACAGTCGGACAATTCCTTGGTGTTGGGCGGTTATGTCTATTGGAGTATCTTGGGGTATGGTCACTCGATTAATTTGGGTGACATCGGTAAGCCTCGAGGTCAAACTAACGGAACGGGGCACCGTAACGTCTTTGTCCTCAATACTGCACGAATCGTGGCAGAAATTTATACTTTCAAGTCGGGGAAATCCGTCAAGTTTACTGACATCAGTGGTGTGGACCTTGAGGGTCAAGACCGCACCTTCAGAGGGTTGAGCTCGAAATGTTTCGGTATCGATGCCCAATACATCTTCAACCATCGACGCTACTCCTGGCCGGCAGCCTTTGGTGAGAATGCTGTGCAACGCAAGAGTCAGGGTTCATGGAAGCTGGGATTCTCGTACAACCATGTGACAGTCAATTTCAACAAGAGCGAGTTGTCGCCCTTCATCGCTCAACATATCGACACCACACTGTTGTTCAGTAAGGTTAGCTACAAGGACTATGCTATCAGCGTAGGATATGGCTACAATTGGGCGTTTCGGAAGAACTGTATATTTGCATTCTCGATACTGCCGTCCATCGGCTATCGTCAATCAGACATCACAGAAAATAATCATGACAAGGCTGTCTTGCGTCGCATTAGCACCGATGTGTTCTTCCGTACCAGTCTTTTCTGGAACAACACTAAATACTTCACAGGATTTGTGGTTGACTTTCATACGTATGCCTATCGTGAGCGAAAGTTTAGTCTCACCAATGCTTATGGTACAGTGAAATATATCGTCGGCTTCGATTTCCTAAAGAAAAAACAATACAAGCAGAAGTAATATATAAGCTTGCTAACCTTGGCTGTGGCTATTCTCAGAAAATGTAGTACCAAACAATCAATAAAACAATGAGACTGAAAAAGGATTTGAAATTAGTCGTCATCATGATGCTTTGTAGCTCTTGGTGGCTGATGTCATGCTCTGTGGATGATAATGCCATAGAGGATTTGGAATACGATTATCGTACAATATTGAATTCACTCGATTGGGGTGAAGATACCGTATTTGTATATGGTCACAAAACTCCAGATGCTGATGCAACCTGTTCTGCGCTTGCCTATGCAAAACTGATGAGGACATTAGGATACAACTGTAAGGCTAAGGTGTCCGGTCCTATTAACCGCGAAACGCAATATATTGCCCAACGCTTTGGGTTCGATGTGCCCGAAGTCAAGTCAGAAGTGATGGCTGGTACTCGACTGATCCTAACAGACCACACCGATTATGTACAATGTGTGAATGGTGCCCGTGAGGCTGTGATTCTACAGAAGATTGATCACCACGTCGAGGGAGACATCTTAGATATCATGATACCCTTTGTGAGGAGGGAGATGGTTGGTTCGACCTGTACCGTTGTGTATGAATGTTATAAGGAACTGGGTGTTGCTATTGACGACGAGACCGCTAAAATCCTCTTGGCTGGTTTGATTTCTGATACTCGTAATCTTTCCAAGAGTACTACTAGTCACATTGATTCCATCGCTTGGACTGCACTGGTAAGTCAGTTGAAACTGGAAGATGATGTTGACGAAATCAATCGTCAAATGGATGAAGCTGCCAACAACTACGAAGGAATGACCGATCTGGAAATATTTTTTTCAGATAATAAGGATTATGGAATAGGGGGGAAGGCCATAGGTATTGGATCGATGGTTTGTAAGGCTGCAGAAGCTGATGGTTTTGTCAATCGCATGCTGGCTGTAATGCCAGATGTGATGAACGACAACCAACTCGATATGGTTTTTGCTATGATATTAATCCAGGTGCCCAATCCGGACCAGAGTAATCCAGACATTCCTTATGTAAACGGTGCCACCTATTTCATCTATTATGGTGAGGGAGCAAAAGAGGTAGCAGAGGCTCTATTTGGTCCGTCACTCCTTGAAGGTGTGACCTACACAAAAGAAAACTTATCACGCAAACAGATTGTTCCTTTAATGAAGGAAATAATAGAATAATAAGAACTAATGATTAGAACAATGAAACAAACCGAAAACAAGATGAAGTTTAACATCCTGCGACATTTCGGCAATTTGCTGATTACTGTCTTCTTTGCCATTACGACTATGACTATGTGGGCTGTTGACCGAACCGCAACATTAGGTACGAGTGAAAAGAAAACCTGTGTTGTAGTTTATGAAAAGCAAAGTTCTACCATATTCAGTTTAGGGGAAAAGCCCAAAGTTACTTTTGTCGAAAATGATGTGCAGTTGGAGTGCGGTAGTGTAACTGTTCGTTACAAGACGGAAAGCTATCTGAAGATGACCATTGAGGAGAGAGACATTGAAACCGATATCAGTCCAGCGAAAGATAACACATTCCGCATCACAGATAGTGAGGTGACGGCTTATGGGTGTAGTCGTCTTACTATCTACACCATTGATGGCAAGTATCAAGAAAGGACTACTGCTGATAGCAGCGGAACGGCAACCCTCTCAACCGAACGCCTGCCTAAAGGTGTCATTATCGTAGCAACAGAAAGTAAAACATTTAAGATTCTGAAAAAATAATGAAAAAGCAACTTTTCCTTCTTGTGCTTTGCCTTTGTGGTATGGCACATCAGGCCTCTGCTCAGGGCTATTACCTCTATAAGAATGGGCAACGACAGACTTACCGTGCCAATGAAATGGACAGTCTTGTGTTCTACCAGACAGAGGACAATCCTCTGCCGATAGTTGATGAAGATCCGGAAGCTGACCCTTTGGCAGCCAAATCAGCAACGCTTACTACAGCAAATAAGAATAGAGAGTGGTATGAGCGTCTCGATTTCGATGACCTGTCGGAACTTGAGAATGCAAAGCGTGGTCTTATTGAGGCTACACCCGATTTGGTCATCACAAATGCCGCAGGAGAGGTGTGGAACATGGCCGAATTCAAGTTCATGAAGGAAGATGATGACGCTCCATCGACCGTCAATCCAAGCCTTTGGCGTAATACCCTATGCAACATTCAGTGTGGACTCTACGAAGTGTGTGAGGGAATCTATCAGGTACGTGGCTATGATATGGCTAACATGACTTTTATTAGGACCAAGTCGGGCGGCTGGCTCATTTTTGATGTGTTGATGGGAACGGAGGTAGCTCAAGCTGCTCTCGATCTTTTCAAACGTAATATTGATGCTTCTCCTCGTATTGTAGCTGTGCTTATCAGTCACAGTCATGCTGACCATTATGGTGGTGTAGGCGCTATTGTCAATACTGGGAATATGGCGGATGCAAGTCTGTCGCTCACCGATCAGATTGCATCGGGTAAGATTGCTGTCATCACTCCCGAGTGTTTCATGAAGCACGTCATTGCCGAGAACGCTTATTGTAGCGCAGCTATGTCGCGTCGTGCCAGCTATCAGTATGGTACTCGTTTGCCAAAAGGTGTTACGGGACGTATGGCGATGGGCATCGGTATGGGCCAGTCTACCAATTCGCCTCTTACGCTCATGCCGCCTACCTTCGAGGTGAAGAAGGATACGACTATCGTCATCGACGGACTTACCGTCACCTTCCAACTCACGCCAGGTACTGAGGCTCCGGCTGAGATGAACGCATATTTTGAGGATTATCGAGCATTATGGATGGCAGAGAATTGCACCGGTACACTTCACAATCTCTATACCTTGCGTGGTGCAGCTGTCCGCGATGCTGAGGGATGGTGCAACTATATTCTTGCTGCTGAACAGAAGTTTGCAGACAAGACCGACGTGATTTTCCAAAGTCACAACTGGCCTCATTGGGGGACGGATGTCATCCGAGACTATCTTGTTAATACAGCTTCTGTCTATAAGTTCATTCACGACCAGACTCTCCATTATCTCAACTTAGGATATACTTCTACAGAGATTGCTGATTTCCTTCAGTTGCCAGAACGTCTTGATCGTGTTTGGTACACACGCCAATATTACGGCACACTCTCTCATAACATCAAAGCTGTGTATCAGCGTTACATGGGATGGTACGATGCGAACCCTGTCAACCTCAATCTGCTCACGCCTGAGCGTACGGCTCAGAAAATCGTTGAATATATGGGTTCGCCTGAGCGCATTTTGCGTATGGCTCGCGAGGATTATGCTCGTGGTGAATACCAGTGGGTGGCACAAGTGACCAAGGAATTGGTCTATGCCGATCCGGCAAACATTGATGCTCGTCGTCTGTGTGCTGATGCGCTCGAACAGCTTGGTTATCAGAGCGAGAGCGGTACATGGCGTAATGCTTATCTTACTGGTGCGATGGAACTTCGTGCCGGTACGCCTTCTGCTCCTGTTTATGGTTCGGGTGAAGGTATCACTAACATGTTCCGAGCAAGTACTATCGATTTGATATTCGAGTATGTAGCCATCGCTACCGATAGTCGTGAGGTGGCTGACAAAGATGTTGCCGTCAATTTCGTCATTGGTAATGAGAAGTGCTGCGTGGTGCGTCGGGCTGGCGTTATCCTTACTTATATGGGTGAAACTCGTGCCAATGCTGATGCTACAGCTCGGGGTACGAAGGCGGCGCTTGTGGCTTGTCTTAACGGTAACTGTGAAGGGCTTGCTGTCACTGGCAATTCCGAAGCTGTCAAATCTCTCTTTGGTAATATCAAGAAGCCGCTGCTTAACTTTAATATTATCGAGCCATAATCTTGCGATGAACGTCTTAACATTCACTGCTCTAACCGAAAGGTTGGGGCAGTGCTTGTTTTATGTCCTTGTTGTAACGGAGCATGTATTTTTCGCTGGCCTTTTATTCTTTAACTGTTAAATATGGTTAAGTTCGTGTAACTTTTTGTCAAAGATGCTTGACAAATTGAATAATTTGCTTTACCTTTGCAGCGCGAATCACAAAACTCATGAATTTATGATAAAGAATTATTTATTTGCTCCCGTATTTAGGAAGATTGGGTACAGTCTTCTCATCGTTGCTGTGATCTTTTTCGTTCTTTGTTTGTCATTCGACCAGTTAGCTTTCGGCATTGAATATCCCATGATTAGTCTTACCCCACAGTTTGAAGAAGAATGGAGTTTGTTTAAAATCGCTCCACGTATCACTCAGGGTGGATGGTTTGAAATTGTGATGACATTGATGTGTGTGGGCTGTGTTTTCGTGGCTTTCTCGAAGGAAAAGGAGGAAGACGAGTGTATCGCACAGATTCGGATGCAGTCTTTGGTTTGGGCACTGATGGTGAATATGGTGCTGGTGTTGCTTACCACCTTATTTATATATGGTGGCTCGTATCTCACCTGTATGGCGGTCTATCCGTTCTCAACTTTCCTGTTTTTTATCATTAAGTATAACATTTCACTCTACCAATTCCGCAAGAACAATGAAGAATAGACTAAAAGTTGAGCGTGCCATCATGGATTTCACGCAACAGCAGCTGGCGGAGCTTGTCGGGGTGAGCCGTCAGACGATTAATGCGATAGAGAAGGGCAATTATGTTCCTTCGACGACTCTTTCGCTGAAACTCGCCCGTGTTTTTAGTAAACCATTAGAAGAAATCTTCCAATTAGATGAGAATGATTAATTTTTGGCAATTAGTTTGGAACGATTTATATGGAACAATTGGATGGGACGATAAATTTGTAACAATTAGATGAGAATGATTAATTTGTGGCAATTAGTTGGGAACGATTTATGTGGAACAATTGAATGGGACGATAAATTTGTAACAATTAGATGAGAATGATTAATTTTTGGCAATTAGTTGGGAACGATTTATGTGGAACAATTGGATGGGACGATAAATTTGTAACAATTAGATGAGAATGATTAATTTGTAACAATAAGATGGTAACGATTAATATGAAACGTGTATTGATTTTGGTTGCTATTGCAGCAATGTGTGTGAGCGCATACGCTCAGTGGGATTCGCCCGAGATGAATGAGTATATGCGTACGAATTTTAAGCAGATGTATGAAGTGAGGGGCAAGGTGTTTGGCGTTGACGAGTTCGAAACGAAGCCTTATCCCCTTCAGGGAGCGAACGTGAAGGTGGTATGTCTGGGTGATACGACCCAGATGGAGGGAGAGTCGGTTTGGAAGGACGGTAACTTCGACGTGTGGATGGGCCTTCGCGAACGTCTGAAGGATACTCGCGTCAAGGTGACGATTACATACGTTGGTATGGAGTCGTTTGAGAAGATTTATTCACCGGAGAAGACGAAAGAGAACGGTGTTGATAAGTATAATATCAAAATCGACTCGTTAGTGCTGCATAGCAAGCCGATGACGATTGCCGAGGCTGAGGTTGTTGCCGAGTTGAAGCGCATGTATCAGCGGGGAGACACGGTTATCTTCAATGCCGACGCCTACGAGATGCCGTCGGGTAGTGTATTGCTCGATCTCGTGCGCCGTTTGCCTGGTTTGAAGTATGAAGAGGGAAAGATGACGTACATGGGTAAGGATATTCAGGAAATCAAGCTCAATGGCGACTCGTTTTTCAAGCGCGACATGAGCATTGCGCTCAACAACATGCCGCACGAGAAATTGAAGAGCTTGCGCATCTACGAGGAGCTGAACGATACGCTCGACGTGAAGAGTGACAAGCACATGGTGATGGACATGGAGACGAAGGACCCGATGTCGGGCACGATATTTGCTCAGCTCCATGCAGCGACGACGGAAAAGTTCAATCACTACGACTTCGGAGGTACGCTCAGCGTGTGGCGGCAGAAAGGTTTGCAGCTGAACGGCAGTTTCAACACACAAGACATTCCTGACGAGGGGACTTATCAGCTGAAGCATGTACAAACGTTCGCAAACTTGAACGGAGAATACACCTTCAACGACAATGCGTCGATTAACAGCAACTTCAATCACAGCTACAACCGCAATGAGACGAAGAACGACAACTACACCAAGCTTTTCATGCCTAATTATACACAGAACTCCATGAATGAGTCGTTTAACAGCAATAAGAGCAAGAATTGGGGTGGGGGATTCAACGGGTTTGCCCGTATTGGCAAGAAGTTGTACTTCAATGGCAGCATCGACTTGAATAAGTCGGAGGATAACGGCTACAGCGAGTCCATCGATTCCATCTCGAACGAGGGTGAGGGGCTGGTGAGCACCACTCGGCAGATTAACTCGTCGATTGGTGACTCCAAATCGTTGAATGGTAACTTCAGCCTTAACTATACATTCGACGAGGAGCACAACAACGAGCTTAGCCTCAGCTACTCGACCGCAATCAGCGACAGCAAGAACACTTCGTTCAACAAGTCGTACAGCCGGTTCGTCCAGATGGGCGATAGCATCCGCGATGTGAACCACCGGATCTCTTCGCCGACTCGTAGCAACAACCACAACATCATGCTGAACTACAGCCGTCGTATCGGTGGCGGATATTATCGTGACTTCGGCGACGATGAGGGCGAGAACGGTTTCAATTCGTTCCTATCGGTCGGCTACTCGCTTCATTTCGATTCGAACACGAGCACGCAGAACTACGACGACGTCCTCTCCGACGGAACATTTGCCCGCGTTGACAGCCTGCACTACGATAAGCGTAACCATGAGTTCCGCCAAGAGTTCCTGTTGTCGTATTTCTTCAGCAATAAGCGTTCGCGTCTCAACCTGTCGGCAACGTTATCGCCTCGTAAGGTGACCATCGACAACGACCAGTATGGTAAAGATGAGCATCTTGAGAACAAGGGCGTGGGGCTGTCGTTTAATGCCAACTATACGATTAACGTGAAGAAGGATAAATACACATTCCGCTACAATGGAGCGAACCAGTTGCCCGATGTGCAGCAACTTTCGAACGTGACGGACTACCACGACCCCATGAACATCAACATTGGTAATCCAAACCTGAAGAATGCGTTCAGCCACAACTTCATGGTCGAGTATCAGCTCAAGTCGCTCATGCGTCTGCAGCTCTCGTATGGATTTACCGACAACCAGATTACCACGCTCACCATCCTTGACAAGTTGACGGGTGCGCGGCGCACCTCGCCTGCCAACATCAATGGCAACTGGAACAGCCGCGAGTATCTCTACTTCACCATTCCTATCCACGACTTCACGCTGAGCCTCAATGCCACTCACTCGTTTAACCACGGCGTGTCGTTCGTGCAGAATGCGACCGACAACACTGCACAGAAGAGCGCAACGAAGCACCACAACTTCCGTACGTCGGCATCGGGCAGCTACGGGAACAAATATTGGACCATGCGTGGTGGTGTGGGCTACTCGCTGAACCACAGCAAGAGCGACTATCTCACCAACTCGACGAAGGGGCAGGCCATCAACGCCAATGCAAGCATCAACTACGATGCGCCGTTCGGATTGGAGCTTGGCATTGATTGCAATTTCAACAAGCCGTTCGGCTACGAGATGGCTTCTGCCAACAAGACGGAGTGCCTGCTTGGCCTCTCTGCCGAGTATCACTTCTTGAAGCGTCGACTGGCGACCGTCGGCATCAGCTGGCGCGACATTCTCAACTCGTACAACGGTTTCAACGCCACGATGAACGGCACAATGTGGAACGAGAGCCGCACCTACGGCGATACTTCGATGTTTGTCATCTCGTTCAGCTATCGTCTCAATGCCTTCGATTAATTGCGGACATGGCTGAGGGCCTCTGGGCCTTTCACCTCTATATATATAATAAGGAGAGCCTTCTGGCTCTCCTTATTTGTTTAGTCACCATCGTCGAAGGGTTCATCGTCGCCTCCTTCATCGCCGCCGCTGGTGCCGCCGCCTGGATTGACGGGGTTATTCGGATTGTCCGGAGTTTCCGGAGTTTCCGGAGTATTTGGATTGTCCGGAGTTTCCGGAGTTTCAGGATTATTCGGAGTATTCGGAGTATTCGGATTATCCGGCGATGTTCCGCCGCCCGAAGTTTTTCCACTTTTGCGGTCGATGATTTGCCGGTAGTGTCGCACTTCGGCATTCATCTGGTCGATGACGCTGGCGTATGCCGTGTCGCCTTCGTAGATAAGGACAACGTTCATCAGCTTAACAAAAACTCGGTAGGTGGTGATGATCTGCTGGCGTAGGTTGGTCAGTTCGTTCTTGATATAGCCAGCCTGCTCATTGGTTCGCTGCGTCATGGCGGCTTGGAACTCTTGGTTCTTTGCCTGCAGGGCCTGTACCCATGCCGTTAAGCCGAGCGTAGTGAGCTGCGAGGCAAAGTTGGTGAGCAAGTCTTCGCAAAGCTGATTGGTTCGCATCGTCTGTTCCTGATACTCGGACGTGGTGCTGATGGCGTAGCGCTTGATTGGCTCGATGACCTCCTGGGCAGCCTGTCGTTGAGCCGCAATCGGGCTTTTTAAGGCATTGGTTACGGTTCCGTTGAAACCAGTATAGATTGTATCGCGCTCCGTATCGAGCGATTCAACCAATTTCGTCTGCTCTGCCGTCGAGGCTTTGCGGAAGGCTGTGTCGAATGCCTGTGTTGCACTATCCCATGCCGCAACCTCATCCGGCAATTTTGCCATGATGGCGCTGCTGGCTTTCACGCGAGCCAACTGTTCGGTACTGTACTGGTAAGTCGCGGCTTGGCTCAGATAGTTGAAGTCTAATGACTCAATTTGTCTTGCGTCTTTATTCATAAAGGTTTAATTTTAAGAGGGTTTAATATTTGTGGATATTATATTGTTACGATATAAGTTCGATTGTTAATTTTTGTTATCATATCGAACCGATATAGCGTCGATTGTTAATTTTTGTTATCATATCGAACCGATTTAACGTCGGTTGTTAACGTATGTTATCATATCGAATCGATATGGCGCCGCTGGCGGTCGATTGGGATTAAATCGAACCGATATAGCGTCGGTCGATGTCATTTGGCTGCAAATATAGTAAATATTTTGGAAAGTGAGCACTTTTTGCTATAAAAAAATGCAAAAAATGGTGTAAATTTATATTTCGCTAAGCTCTAACCACTGCATTGACTTGTCGTCAAGCTCTTGGTTGAGCATCGGGAGACGTTTCGACATCCGCACGATTTCAGCGACGTCGGCAGTGCCGCCGCTAAGCTTCGCCTCAATCATTTTCTTCTCTTCTTCGAGCCGTTCGATGTCTTCCTCGAGCTGCTGCATGAGCTGACGCTCCTTGAACGAGAGCCGCCGAGGTCGGTCGGTGGGCTTAGAGTTCTTAGGCGACTCCTTCGGCTTGTCAGCCTGGACGGGTTTGGGCATTGTGTTTTTCCACTCGCGGTATTGGGTGTAGTTACCCGGGAAGTCACGGATGGCGCCTTGTCCGCTGAACACAAGTATGTGGTCGACGACCTTGTCCATGAAGTAGCGGTCGTGACTTACGATGATGAGGCAGCCGCGGAAGCTCGCCAGGTATTCCTCGAGGATTTGCAGGGTGACAATGTCGAGGTCGTTGGTCGGCTCGTCGAGGATAAGGAAGTTGGGGTTGCGCATCAGCACCGTACAGAGGTAGAGTCGTCGCCGCTCGCCTCCGCTGAGCTTGGCTATATAGGTATGTTGCTCCTCGGGCGTGAAAAGGAAGTGCTGTAGGAACTGACTTGCGCTCAGTCGCTGTCCGTTGCCGAGGTCAACGTATTCGGCAATGTCGCGCACGGCGTCGATGACCTTCTGATCGTCGCGGAACGAGAGTCCCTCTTGCGAATAGTATCCGAAACGGACGGTCTGACCGATGTCGTACGAGCCAGCGTCGATGGGTTCGAAGCCGAGAAGTGTCCGGATGAACGTCGTCTTGCCGGTTCCGTTGTTACCTACGATGCCGAGCTTCTCGTAGCGCGAAAAAGTGTAGTTGAAATGGTCGAGAATCTTGTTGTCGCCAAATGATTTGCATACATCCTTTGCGATGAAAATCTTGCTGCCGATATATTTGCCCGATGTCTCGAGGCGGACGTTCCGCTCTTTGATTCTTTGCTTTGCAATCTTCTCCAACTCATAAAAAGCCTCCTCTCTGTAGCGCGCTTTGTGTCCGCGGGCTTGCGGCATGCGTCGCATCCACTCGAGTTCGGTGCGATAGAGATTGTTTGCCCTTTCGATTTCGGTCGTGAGGTTGTCAATGCGCTCCTGGCGCTTCTCCAAGTAGAAGGAGTAGTTGCCCCGGTAGGTGTAGATGCGCGAGTCGTCCATCTCGATGATGACGCTGCAGATTCGGTCGAGGAAATAACGGTCGTGTGTCACCATCAGGATGCTCATGGTGGTGCGACTGAGGTAGTTTTCGAGCCACTCAATCATTTCGAGGTCGAGATGGTTGGTAGGTTCGTCGAGAATGAGCATGTCCGGCTCGTCCACGAGTATCTTTGCCAGTGCCACACGCTTCAGCTGCCCTCCACTCAGCGAACTGATGAGCCGGCTGTGGTCGAATATCTTGAACCTTGTGAGCATCTGCTCGGCACGGAGCGTCGGGTCAGTGTGTTCCGATACATGAAGGTTGTCCAGCACCGCCTCCATGATGGTTTGCTTCGGATTGAACGTCGGCGTCTGCTCCAGGTAGCCGATTTTGAGGTCGTTACGGAACACAATGCTGCCAGCCTCGTAGCCCTCGCGACCGGCAAGGATGGACAGGAGCGTGGACTTGCCCGTTCCGTTCTTAGCAATCAAGCCCACATGCTCGCGCTCGTTTATCGTGAACGTGACATCCCAAAACAACACTCGGTCGCCTATACGCTTACCG
>Ga0247611_10000924_pt1 | contig 55832 bp, 48 predicted proteins | sample 177DNAGHGhighgp2_FD_192422 | JGI IMG/M metagenome (GOLD analysis project Ga0247611, IMG submission 192422) | Sheep rumen microbial communities from Palmerston North, Manawatu-Wanganui, New Zealand - 1770 DNA GHGhigh gp2 | ecosystem: Host-associated > Mammals > Digestive system > Stomach > Rumen... | reverse complement strand
ATTGTTTGTTTCTAAACGTAATATATTTATTCAACAGGAATTGTATCAGTGCCACAACAACGATGGAAATGAGTTTGCAGATGATTTCATTCCAACCGCCTTTCGTCACCATTAGATAGAGCATCAACTCACTTATACCCAAGCCGACAAGTCCCACCGTGTAGAACGACAGGAAACGTGTGGTCACTTTGTCTTTAACCTTGAAATTAAAGGAACGATTGAGAACAAACGATGTAAAAATACCAATGTGGATGCTAATGATGTTAGCCCACAAATACGGCATGAAGTCCCAGTAGCATAGCACCGAATACACGCCGAAGTCCAGCGCGGCACAAAAGCCACCGATGATCCCATACAAAATGAGATTGCGGAAACGGGAATATAGTTGCTTAACGGTCATAAAAAACGCGGATTTCTTTAGTTGCTTATCCGTCGTTTGAGGTCCTGAGAAAACCCTTGTTGTCAAATAAGCAATGCAGAAACCCACGCTGTGTATATACTGAACTACACGCGTACATTATAAGCGCGAGTGTATAGTACACCCAATGGGCATCTACGCTACTTGTTTTTGAAGACTTATCATTGAAGTTTCTCAGGTTTCAATTGATCAAAAACAAGCGTTAGTAAACGCCATTAAATATGTCTGCGCCCTCACCCTGTTGTATCAATGCAGACACCCCAGCGTGAGTTTGCGAGTGCAAAGGTACACAAAAAAAATGATATAAGCAAATAAAAAAGGGATTTTTTGTCAAAAATGATCAATAATGGGGCAAAAAAAGAACGGTATCCCGGAATAGCGGAATCTCGGAACACCGAAGGGAAAATGCGCACATGAATGTGCGCGCATAAACGCTAAAAAAAGGAGAGGGGCCAGGATAGAATCTCTGGAAATGGACAAAGGTGGGAGCCATGCGGAGAGGAGCGCGGGGAAGTAGCCCCGCGAGTTAGACCAGAGGGGAATACTCTGCGGGACATCGCAGAGCACTGTACCGAAAGAGAAACGCGGGTCTGACGCCCCGCGCACATAACAAAAAAACATGCACAAAAATTTGCATATATGGCAAAAAAAGTGTACTTTTGCAAGCGAAATGATGGAAGAGAAAGTAAAAGAGAAGGAAAAACGGGCGTTGTATGCGATGATACGGCGGTGGGTGTATATGGTCGTGGCTATTGTGGCGGCGATGTGTATGTCGCTGGGTCCGGTGTTGAAGTTTCAGGACGACAAAGGTATCATCTACGTGCGCAGTTTTTCGATGGACGAAGAGACGTTTACGGTGACGCAGACGTCGCTGGAGACGCGTGCGGCGTACGTAGAAGGGACGATGTCGGTGAAGGGCTTGTATTATTGCCGCAAAGCGATGTTGTGGGGAAGTATCTTGTGTCTGTTGTGTTTCTTCAGTTATCGCTGGCGTGCGGGGATCGCGATCTTGACAGCCGGTATCTCGGGCGCATACTACGCGCTCCTTATCTATTACGCAATACGTATCTCCGACGCTTATTACGCAACCTTATATCCGACGCTGATGGTTGTTCTGCCGGCGGTAGTGCTGGAGATGATGGTTCTGGTCCGGCACAACGTGATCCAAGACCGGATCGACCAGGCAGATGAGGAATAAAAAAAAATCAGGCGCCCGAAAGGACGCCTGATTTTTTCGTTTAGTGTTTAGCGTTTAGTGATTAGAGTTGCGGGCCGGCAGCAACAAGCGCCTTACCTGCTTCGTTCGACGTATATTTGTCGAAGTTCTTGATGAAGCGAGCAGCGAGGTCTTTTGCTTTCTCCTCCCACTGAGCAGCGTCAGCGTAGGTGTCGCGCGGATCGAGGATAGCAGGATCGACGCCCGGCAGAGCTGTCGGAACCTCGAAGTTGAAGAACGGAATCTTCTTGGTCGGAGCGGTGAGGATGTCACCACCGAGGATAGCGTCGATGATACCGCGGGTGTCGCGAATCGAGATACGCTTGCCGGTACCATTCCAACCGGTGTTCACGAGGTATGCCTTCGCACCGGATTTCTCCATACGTTTAACGAGTTCCTCAGCGTATTTGGTCGGATGCAACTCCAAGAAGGCCTGTCCGAAGCAAGCGGAGAAGGTCGGAGTCGGCTCGGTGATACCGCGCTCGGTACCTGCGAGTTTAGCCGTGAAGCCGGAGAGGAAGTAGTACTTGGTCTGCTCCGGAGTCAGGATGGAAACAGGAGGCAGTACGCCGAAGGCGTCAGCAGAGAGGAAGATAACGTTCTTAGCAGCAGGACCTGCGGAGATCGGGCGAACGATCTTCTCGATGTGGTTGATCGGGTAGCTAACGCGGGTGTTCTCGGTTACGCTCTTGTCTGCGAAATCGATCTTGCCGTTCTCGTCAACAGTAACGTTCTCCAGGAGGGCGTTACGACGGATAGCAGCGTAGATGTCCGGCTCGGACTCTTTGTCAAGATTGATAACCTTTGCGTAGCAACCACCTTCGAAGTTGAACACACCCTGATCGTCCCAGCCGTGCTCGTCGTCACCGATGAGGAGACGTTTCGGGTCGGTGGACAGAGTGGTCTTACCGGTACCGGAGAGACCGAAGAAGATAGCGGTGTTCTTGCCTTCCATGTCGGTGTTCGCGGAGCAGTGCATCGAAGCGATACCCTTCAGCGGCAGGTAGTAGTTCATCATGGAGAACATACCTTTCTTCATCTCACCGCCGTACCAGGTGTTGAGGATAACCTGCTCGCGGCTGGTGGTGTTGAATGCCACACAGGTCTCGCTGTTCAGACCGAGCTCTTTGTAGTTCTCTACTTTTGCCAACGAAGCGTTGTAGATAACGAAGTCCGGCTCGAAGTTAGCCAATTCCTCTTCGCTCGGCTGGATGAACATGTTCTTAACGAAGTGTGCCTGCCAAGCTACCTCCACGATGAAACGAACGGCCATGCGGGTGTCTTTGTTTGCACCGCAGAAAGCGTCCACTACGTACAGGTTCTTGTTGCAGAGCTCTTTGATAGCCATTGCTTTTACTTTGGCCCAAACTTCCTCGGACATCGGGTGGTTGTCGTTCTTGTAACCCTCGGTGGTCCACCAAACGGTGTCCTTCGAGTTCTCGTCCATGACAATGTATTTGTCCTTAGGCGAACGTCCGGTATAGATACCGGTCATTACGTTTACGGCGTTAAGCTCGGTGTTCTGACCCTTAGCATAACCGGTCAACTCGGGTTTGGTCTCCTCTGCGAACAGATACTCGTAGGAGGGGTTGTGTGCGATCACAGTTGCGCCTGTGATGCCATACTTAGTAAGATCTAACTCTTTCATTGTATTAAATATTTTTTAATTTTACATTGTGCGTTATTAAACCGGCTACAAAATTACTACATTTTTTGCAATTGTGCAAATTGTGCAGCGTTTTTTTAAGAATTTTTCTTAAAATTGTCAAATTTGTTTGCCAAATCGGAGTATTTTTTGTAATTTTGCAGCCGATATGGATTTCGGGCGCTACGATAAGGAGGATTTGGCGGAGGCGTTGCGGGTGTTACGCAGCGGTGGGATTATTGTTTATCCTACGGATACGGTGTGGGGTATAGGGTGCGACGCGACGAATGCGGAGGCGGTGCAGAAGATCTATCGTTTGAAGCAGCGGGAGGACAGCAAGTCGATGTTAGTGCTGCTGGACAGCGAGGCGAAACTGAACTACTATATCTCGGAAGTGCCGGAGGCGGCGTGGACGCTATTAGAAGCCTCTGATTATTCGGAAGAATCCGATTATTCTGAATACTCCGATCAAAAGCCTCTCACGCTTATTTATCCGGGAGCGCGGAATATAGCGCCGAATTTACTTGCAGAAGACGGAAGTATCGGTATTCGCATCACCAACGAGCCGTTCACCAAGGCATTGTGTGCGCAGTTGAAGCACCCGATCGTATCGACGAGCGCGAATATCAGCGGACACCCGACCGCGCATTTTTATAAGGAGATCGAGAAAGAGATTTTGGAGGGGGCAGACTATGTCTGCCGGTTTAGGCGGGAAGATGAGTGTCCGCACGAGCCGAGTACGATCATCAAACTGAATGCCGATGGCACTTTTAAGATAATTCGCCCATGACATTAAGACGCAAACAACAACTGTGGTATGTATTGGCTGACTTGCTGAGTAGCGAGTTGGTGTGGCTGTGTTTTTTGGGTTTCCGCTGGATCGTTTATGACGGGCGTGTAGAGGCGGTAAGCGATGTGCTTATTCCGGCTTTTAGTTTCTGGCCTCCGCTGTTGATTTATCCGCTTGTCTGTCTGCTCGTTTATTATCTGTCGGGATACTATCTAAGGCCTTTTCAGAAACCGTTATGGAGGGAGTTCCTTAGAACGCTCATCTCGGCGATGATTATCTCGCTGCTTTTCTTCTTTATCATCATCATAGATGATGTGGTAGTGGATTATCACCGGTATTGGGGCTCTCTGGGCGTGCTGTTTAGTCTGCAGTTTGTGCTCAGTTATATTCCTCGTCTGACTATTACGTTGCTGTCGAGGCGGAGGGGTATCTTGCGTTCGGTCACCGTACATTCGATGGCAGAGGCGGAGGGGCTTCGCGCGGGCGACCAAGACGAGGTGATTATTGACTTGCCGAAGGGTTATACGGATCGGCAGTTGTACGAACTTATTGCGCGCTTGTATCCGCTCTCGTGCGAGATCAGTATGGTACCGCGTGTGTATGATATGTTGACGGGTGCGGCGCGTATCGGTCAAATAGACCGGCCGTCATTGATTCGTATCACGGAGTTCCATATGACCGATGCGGAGTTGTGTATCAAGCGTGCATTCGATATCGTCAGTTCGGCTCTGGGCCTTGTGGTACTCTCGCCGCTGTTCGGACTTATTGCGCTGCAAGTGAAGTGTTCGTCGAAGGGACCGGTCTTCTATAGCCAGGAGCGAATAGGCTTGTACGGCTTGCCTTTTCGGATTTATAAGTTCCGCACGATGCGGAATAATGCGGAGGAAGGACAGCCTCAGCTGACGCTGGATAATGACCCTCGTATCACGAAGGTAGGACACTGGCTGCGAAAGTACCGCTTGGACGAGTTACCGCAGTTGTGGAATATTCTGAAGGGCGATATGTCTATTGTCGGACCGCGACCGGAGAGACCGTATTTCATTGAGCAGATTATGGCGGAGGCGCCGTATTACTGCCTACTGTACAAGGTTCGTCCGGGCTTGACGAGTTGGGGACCGATCCGCGTGGGTTATACCGATACGATGGAGAAGATGATCGAGCGTCTGAACGCCGATATCGTGTATGTGGAAAACATGTCGCTGCTGTTGGATATGAAGATCTTGTTCTTCACGGCAGGCGTCATCATAAAAGGTAAAGGAAAATGAGTTACGACGATAAAATCAAACGTGCGGAGGAGATCATCACACAATTAGAGGCAGCCGAGGCGCTGAGTATGGACGAGTATAAGCGCTTGGCGGCAGAGGCTACCGAGTTACTCAAGCAATGTAAATCACTCCTCGCTGAAATGCACGAGGACATGTCTGTATGAATTGAAGATCTTGGATTTGGAGACAAAGCCAAGGTAACGTCGTTCGGCATCTACTACCGGTAAGTTCCAAGCACCGGTGTCTTCAAATTTCTCCATTACTTTCTCCATCGGCATATCGAACTGGAGGATCGCATAAGGCGAAGTCATGAGTTGTCCGACCGTGAAGCGTTTGTAGAGGCGCGGTTGGAACATGATATTACGTACCTCGTCGAGCAGGAGGAGTCCTTTGAGATGTCCTTCGTGATCTATGACGGGGAACATGTTTCGATGACTCTGACTGATGACTTTGACGAGTTCGCCGAGTGTCATCTCGGGGAAGACGGTAATGAAATCCGTCTCGAGGACGTTCTCCATCTTCAAGAGTGTGAGGACGTTACGGTCTTTGTTATGGGTGAGCAGTTCGCCTTTTTGCGCGAGACGCATTGCGTATAGGGAGTGCGGCTCGAAGAACATAATAGTCAGGTAGGAAATGACGCTGACGATCATAAGCGGCATGAAAAGGTGGTATCCGCCGGTCAGTTCGGCGATGAGGAAGATACCGGTGAGAGGCGCATGCATGACACCGGACATGAGACCGGCCATACCGACGAGGGCGAAGTTAGTCTCCGGAACGATGAGTCCGCAGAGGTTCATGATACGTGCGGTAACAAAGCCGACGAGAGAACCCATGAAGAGCGAGGGAGCAAAGATACCACCGACACCGCCTCCGCCGTTGGTAGCTACAGATGCCACGATCTTGAGGAAGATGATGCCTATGAAATAGGCAAGGATGATCAGTTGGGTGTTGGTCGTGGACAAACGCGCATAGAAATCGGTCGGTACCAGGTATTTCTCCAGCGGACTATTGGCTAAGGCGCTCAGGCTGTCACCATTGATGAGTTGACGAATGACATCGTATCCTTCTCCGTAAAGTGGCGGGAAGAGGAAGATGAGAATACTCAGCGTCACACCCCCGACGAGTATCTTCGCACCCGTGCTGCGAATCGCATGTTTCATTTTCTGCTCAAGGAAGTTCATTCCGCGGGTGAAGTACAAGCTGACGAAACCGCATATCGCACCGAGGATGAGGTACCAGGGGATACGTTGCACGAGGAAAGGCTCGGCGACGTCCAGCGGGAACATAGGCTCAGCGCCGGTGAGGATATAGGAGAGGGCAGTGGCTGTGACCGAAGAGATGAGTAGAGGCGCGACGGAAGTCATGGTAAGGTCCATCATCAGCACCTCGAGGGTAAAGACGAGACCGGCGATAGGGGCTTTGAAGATACCTCCGATAGCGCCCGCTGCGCCGCAGCCTATCATGAGCATCATCGTCTTCTGGTCAAGGCGGAAGGCCTTTGCGAGGTTCGAACCGATCGCTGCGCCGGTGAGGACGATAGGTGCCTCGGCTCCGACCGATCCACCGAAACCGATGGTAAGTCCAGAGCCGACTACCGACGACCACATGTTATGCGCTTTGATGATCGACTTACGCTGGGAGATAGCGTAGAGGATCTTGGTGATACCGTGGGAGATATCATCCCGCACGATGTACTTGACGAAAAGCGCCGCGAGGGAGATACCGATGACCGGTGTGATGAGGTACCACCAGGTGTTGCCGTCACCGATGAGTTGCTCTTCAACAAGTCTTTGGATAAGGTGGATAAAAGTCTTAAGGATAGCCGCCGCAGCTGCGGAGAAAGCACCTACGAAGAAGGAAAGGAGAAGGACAAGGTTCTTCTCACTTATGTGGCGCTCACGCCACTCGATCATTCTGTCGTAGAATTCAGCCATCCGTATTCAATATTCAGTTATCCCAGCCGATACCTTTGTATTTGTCGAGGTCCCACTCTTCCTCTACCTCGTTGAGGTAGATCGTGCCTTCTTCCTCTTCCTCGCGGGCCTCCGGTTCTTCGCGTTCGATGACGGTGACGTCTATCGGTGCGTGCGAGATCTCGATGACTTGGTTCTGCTCTTTGTTCAGTTCAGTCCAGAGAGCGTCTTTGAGTTCATCGATGCCGAGTCCGGCGACAGAAGAGATGAAGAGCACAGGAAGTTCCAATTTCTGCAACTTCTTGGAGGCCTTCATTTTCTTGAGTTCTTTCTCGTCAAGGGCATCTATCTTTGTGATGGCGAGGATACGGGCTTTGGTGAGGAGTTCGGGGTTGTATTTCTCCAGTTCGTTGAGCAGGATCTTGTACTCCTTGACGATATCTTCGCTGGTAGCGGGTACCATGAAGAGAAGCACGGCGTTGCGCTCGATATGACGGAGGAAACGGAGTCCAAGACCTTTGCCTTCGCTGGCACCTTCGATGATACCCGGTATATCCGCCATACAGAAAGAGCGTCCGTCGCGGTAGGAGACGATGCCCAACTGCGGGGTAAGGGTCGTGAAAGGATAATCGGCGATCTCGGGTTTAGCGGCCGAAACGACACTGAGTAGTGTCGATTTGCCGGCATTCGGGAAGCCGACGAGGCCGACATCTGCCAGCACTTTGAGTTGCATAATGACCGTACGTTCTTGTGCGGGTTCACCGGGCTGGGCATAACGCGGGGCCTGGTTGGTAGCCGTACGGAAATGCCAGTTACCTAAGCCTCCGCGACCGCCTTTGAGCAGTACGACCTGCTCATTATGCTCTTTGACCTCGCAGATGAACTCACCCGTCTCGCCGTCATAGACGACCGTTCCGCAGGGCACTTCGATGATCTTGTCCTCACCGTCTTTGCCGAACGAGCGGCTCTGTCCGCCTTTGCCGCCATCGGTGGCCATGATATGCTTCTGGTACTTGAGGTGCAGCAAGGTCCAGAGGTTGCGGTTGCCGCGTAAGATGATCGACCCGCCTTTACCACCGTCACCGCCGTCCGGTCCGCCTTTGGGCAGATACTTCGCGCGATGAAGGTGCATGCACCCTGCTCCGCCCTTTCCCGAGCGGCAGTAGATCTTCACGTAGTCGATAAAATTAGCAGCCATAGTATAATTGACGATTTTACGATTTCTTCGATTCACGCTCGATGATGCGACAGATCTGCATAAACACATCTTCCATCGAGTAGTTGCCGTTTACGGCAAAATAATTGCCTTGACGCAGGTAATAGTGCGCGATAGGTTCGGTTTGGTCGTGATACACAGCAATACGGTGACGAATCGTATTAAGGTTGTCATCGGCACGACCACTCACTTTTCCGCGCTCGATAAGGCGCTGGATAAGGAGCTGCTCGTCCACCATGAGATCGATCATCGTCGCTTTCATGTTATATTTCTTCAGCAGGCCTGTCAGTGCCACAGCTTGGGGGAGTGTACGGGGATAACCGTCGAAGATCGTTCCCTTGCAATGTTTGGGGAGTTGTGCGATATATTTCTCGATCACACCGAAGATCATATCGTCCGGCACGAGGTTTCCTTCAGAGATCAGGGCGTCGATCTGCTTACCCAACTCACTTCCCGTAGCTATCTCCGCGCGTAACACATCTCCGGTGGAGAGGTGCTTGAGTCCGTATTTCTCAACAATCATCTGGGACTGCGTCCCTTTACCGCTACCCGGTGCGCCAAAAAGAATAATATTGTACATGTTAAATACCTTTAAAAAACAGACACAAAACGAGTTGTTCGCCAAATGGAACAACTCGTTTGTGAAGCATAATAGCTAAATTAGAGAGCCAATTTAGCACCCGGTTTGATACGAACAACTTTCTTTGCAGGAATGTTGAGAACCTCGCCAGTACGCGGGTTTTTAGCTTTGCGAGCAGCCTGCTGCTTAACAGCGATGCTAGCGAAACCGATGAGCTGTACGCCCTCACCTTTCTTAACTGCCTCTGCAACTGCCTCGAGAGCTGCATCCAGGATACGAGCTGCCTCTGCCTTGGAAACTTGAGCCTTAGCTGCAGCTGCTTCAATAAGTGCTGATTTGTTCATAATTTGGAGTTTTTAGTATTAATAATGTTAATTAATAGGGTGCTTTCCTTTGATTTTTCGGACTTCCCAAAGGAAATCGCTTGCAAATTTACAACTTTTTTTGTATACTGCAAAGTTTTTTGTAAAAAAAAATGCCATTTTGGCAAAAAAACTGCATTTTTTCACAATTTGGCGCACTTTTTGTGGGTTTATATCAGGAAAAAGTAGTACTTTTGCACCGAATATGAGAAATTTACCGACAGTAACGCGCTACATTTTGTTAGCGAATGTGATTATTTTTCTGCTGACAGCTATTCTGCAGCGATACGGCATTGATTTGAATACCCTTTGCGGCCTTCATTACGTCTCTGCCTCGTCCTTTCACTGGTGGCAACCGCTGACGTATATGTTCCTTCACGCGAACTTCAGCCATATCTTTTTTAATATGTTTGCCGTGCTGATGTTTGCGCCGATGATTGAGAACGAATGGGGTGCGCGTCGTTTTGCCATTTACTATCTGATCTGCGGATTAGGGGCGGCCTTGATACAGGAACTGGTTTGGGGTGCGATGTTGGCGCAGATGGCAGGTACGTACAGCGCCACATCCTTGGCTTATTATGCCACGATGCTGAACACGATCGGCGCTTCGGGTGCCGTGTTTGGTATCCTGTTTGCTTTCGGCTGGTTGTATCCGGACGTGCCGATGTTTATTCTGTTTATCCCGATTCCTATACGAGCGCGCATATTCGTTATTATATACGCGCTTATTGAGTTGTTTGCCGGTCTTGGCTCTGTGGCAGGCTTCTCGGCGGATAACGTAGCGCATTTTGCCCACTTAGGCGGTATGTTGTTCGGTTGGTTGCTGATTCTATACTGGAGATGGATCAACTGGCGCGAGCCGTTTACGGGTTCTTTTTGGGATAAAGTGAAGGGTAAGTTCAACAAACACCCGCGCCTTGACAGTACAAAAGGCGACAAGTTCGATAATTATCATTATCAGAAACGCGTGTGAGTTACCAAGCCAAAGTACCTACTACCGGCCAGTGATCTGAGCCGGTAGTTTTTTGTACCTTGCAGCGGATAGGTACGAGCGGCTCGGAGCAGAGAATATAATCGATACGCATTCCGAAACCGCGCTTCTCGCACGTAGCGCCCCAAGACCAGGGGTGCACATGCCTCCAAGCGTCATAAAGGCCGCTACTGATATGCCAGTAGGTATAACTGAGCGCGACGGAATTGAAATCGCCTACCACCATGACCGGATAAGGACTCTCGTCTATCTCCTTTCGTACCACACGGGCCTGGGCATTACGAACAGGCAAGGCTTTCTGCCATTTGTGCTTGAGACGTTTGAAGGTAGAGAGAAGGCCCTCGTAAGTACGCAGGCTATCCGCATTCGCAACATCATCGTGGGTGAAACGATAAGACTCCAAGTGGTTGTTTATCAGACGGAAAGTGTCTGTACCGACGACCATGTCACAGCGGTTAGAGAGGTTGCCGTGCGCCTCGTAATGGATACTCTGCTTGTTGATGAGCGGGTATTTGGACCAAACCATCGTACCAAACTGATGGCGCTTGTCGTAGATGGAGAAATCGATATACGAGTACGGATACTTGGCACCTAACGCCGTTTTGACGTCCGAGAGGGTGAGGTATTTGGGGTCCTTATAGACATCGACCTCCTGCAGACACACTACATCGGCGTCCTGAGAAAGCAGGTATTGGAGCACTTCGTTGTTCTCGGGCTTGTGCTTAAAATCCATTCGGCCTGTATTCCAGGTGAGGATCGTGATCGCTATGAGGACGCAGAGTTTCATTTTTTAGGTACCAGTGTCACGAGGGGTATTATCATCTCTTCGAGCGAGATACCGCCGTGTTGGAAGGTGTTACGGTAGTACTGCGCGTAGTAATTGAACTGATTCGGGTAGGCAAAGAAATCGCTGCCCGTGCAGAAAGCATAGGAGCTGCTCACGTTGGGGCAGGGCAAGCCGACACGCTTGGGTTGCTCGATGGTGAAGACGTTCTTTGAAGAGCAGTTGAGCGCCTTGCCTACTTTGTAGCGGATATTGGTGTTGGTGTTCTTGTCCGCAATGATCTGCACAGCGTTCTTGACGCGGGTCGTGCCGTGGTCGGTCGTGAGCACAAGCGTATAGCCTAACTCGGCGGCACGGCGCAGGAGTTCATAGGTCGGCGAATGTCTGAACCAACTGAGTGTCAGGCTTCTATAAGCCGCTTCGTCATTGGCTAACTCACGGATCATCTTACTCTCCGTACGGGAGTGCGAGAGCATGTCGATGAAGTTAAATACTACAATATTGAGCGGGGTTTTGGAACCTTTGAGTTGGGCAATAACGCGCTCGCAGAAGGAACTCTCGTTCACTTTCCAATAGTTAAAACTCTCGCGGCGACGATACCGGTCGAGGAGTGTCTGAACCAGTTCGCGCTCGTATTGGTTTTTGCTTTCTTCGTCGCCTTCTTCTACCCAATACTGTGGGTACATCTCTTGGATTTGAAGCGGCAGGAGGCCGGAGAAGATAGCATTTCGGGCGTACTGCGTAGCGGTGGGGAGAATGGACGTATACTGCTGCTCAGTCTGCACAGAGTAGAACTCGCTGAGCAGCGGTTGGATCGTCTTCCATTGATCGTAGCGGAAGTTGTCTATGACGCACAAGAGCACCTTTTGATCTTTGTCAAGCAGCGGGAAGACGCTATGTTTCATGATATCATGAGACATGACAGGCCGCTCGCCGCCGAACCAAGACTCGTAGTTCTTTGCGATCCATTTGGCAAAAGCGGTGTTGGCCTGTGTGCGCTGATCGTCGAGAAGGGAACGCATAGCGGAGTTCTCGAGTTCAAGGTCCCATTTGCTGAGCGTGCGCTCGATAGCCTGCCATTCTTCGATGGTAGAGGCGGTGTCGATGAGATAGGCGATATCGCTCCACTCCTGGCGGTAGTTCTGTTGTACTTGTTCTGTGACGATCGCCTGCTGGTGGATATGTTTCTTGAGACAAAGCAAGATCTGGCTGGGGTTGACGGGTTTGATGAGATAATCCGCTATCTTCTCTCCTATCGCCTGCTCCATAATATGCTCCTCCTCGGATTTGGTGATCATGACGACCGGCACTTCGGGGTGGATACGTTTGATCTCTTGGAGGGTTTCCAGACCGGACATTCCGGGCATGTTTTCGTCCAAAAAGACGATATCCGGCACCGTTTCATCAAAGGCATCGAGGGCATCTTCGCCGTTCGAAGCGGTAGTTACTTCGTAACCTTTACCTTTTAGGTAAATGATATACGGTTGTAATAAATCTATTTCGTCGTCAACCCAAAGTATTTGGCTCATAGTGTCTCCATTTTTCAATTAAACTTGTCATGTCCTGAGGCCACTCGCTATCAAAGAACATGCGTTCTCCGGTCCGCGGGTGTGTAAAACCGAGCGTCTTGGCGTGCAGTACTTGCCGCGGACAAAGTGCAAAACAATTCTCGATATACTGCTTGTATTTCTGCGTGCGAAGACCCTTTAGGATTTCGCAGCCGCCATACTTCTCATCGCAAAAAAGCGGGTGACCGATATGTTTCATGTGTACACGGATCTGATGGGTACGGCCTGTCTCCAAGCGGCATTCGACGAGCGTGACATAAGGAAAACGCTCCAGCACGCGCCAATGTGTGACGGCCTCTTTGGCTTGCGGACACTCCTCCAAATCCCACACACGATAAATCGTGCGGTCTCTGTTGTCGCGGGCAAGGGCCCCTTCGACTGTTCCGCTGTCTTCTTTGAAGGTTCCCCAGACGAGGGCATTGTAGGCGCGTTCGGTCGTGTGGTCAAAGAACTGCTTGGCCAGATGGGTCTTGGCTTCGGGGGTCTTGGCGATAAGGAGAAGACCGGAGGTATCTTTGTCGATACGATGGACGAGGCCGATGGAGGGATCGTTGATGTCGATTTTCCCATTTTCGCATTTTCCCATTTTTGCATTTTGCTCGAAGTGATAGGCCAAAGCGTGGAGAAGGGTGTGTTCGTAGTTACCGTGTCCAGGGTGCACAACGAGTCCGGCGGGTTTGTTGATGACCATAAGGTCATCGTCCTCATAGACGATGTTGAGCGGAATATTCTCCGGCGTGATGGTGAAGTCATGCGGCTCGTGGTCTAGGAGTACTTGAATGATATCTCCGGGTTTAATGCGGTAATTGGAAGCAACTGGAGTGCCGTTGACCCAGACATTACCGGCGTCCGCAGCTGTCTGGATACGGTTTCGGCTGGTGTTGGTCATATGCTCTGCGAGGTACTTGTCAATGCGCTCTTTGCCTTGACCTTTGTCCACCTCGCAGCGCCACCGCTCCCAGAGTAGGTCGTCTTCGACGACATTTGTTATTTGTAATTGGTCATTGGTCATTTAGAACCATTCGTCTTCGTCTTTCTCGTTATTGTTACCGCTTACGGTCTTGCTCAGGTCTGCCGAGAGTTTCAATGCCACTGTCTCGCCTTCGAGCAGATAGTCACCTGCGTCGGGTGTCTGGTGGTAGATATACTGCGTCACTCCTTCTTCTGCGGGTTCATCGTAGTTGACCGCTCCTACCGTCAGACGATGGCTAAGGAGCAGACTACGTGCGTCTTGAAGGGTCAGACCAATGACGGAAGGCACTTCGACTTGTTCCGTTCCGCGACCATATCCTACGACTAAGCGCACTTTGGTGCCTACCGGTATCTTCTCGCCTGGCTTGACACTATTGCCGTTGGCTTTGACGTCCAACACGAGGTCGCGGAAGGCGGATGGCTCGTAGTCATAGACGGTATCGACGCGCAGTCCTAAGCCGCGGAGGGTTGTTTCGGCCTGACGGTAACTGATATCCTGCAGATTAGGCATCGTTATCTGGCGTTTTGTCGTAGCGTTGATGGTTACATAGACCAGACGACCGTTCTTGGCGCGGCTCTCCGGCTTAGGATCCTGATCAACAATCGTGCCAAACGGTACTTTATCCGAATAAGTTGAGTCAATAACTTGCATTTTCAGTCCCTGCGCAGCCAATAAAGGCTCAGCTTCGGCCAAAACAAGTCCACGCACGTCCACTACATTCACTTCCACACCATGTTGGGTATAGCCTCGAAGCCATACCAAGAGACCGATGAGAATCGCGGCGGCAATGATGACCGCGAAAATAATATTCCACCCTACAAACTTGAGGTCATTTTTGTCAAAAAGGCTCATTTTTCACTTATTTGCAATTTTTAGTGCGCAAAATTACAAAAATATTTGCACATATGCAAAAAAAGCAGTACTTTTGCAACGTTTTTCGTAAAAAGACGAAGAAATTAACAATTTTAAAGCTTTAAAAATTAAAAATTAGTAGTTATGAAGAAAATGCTTCTTATCGTAGCTGTTGCATTCGCTGCAATGAGCTGCGGCAACAAGTGTTGCGAGAAAAAGTGCTGCCAGGAAGAGGCTGCTGCTGCTGTTGACACCGTAGAGGTAGTTGAGGCAGAGGCAGAGGCTGAGGTAGTTGAGGCTGCTGAGGTAGTAGCTGAGTAATCACAGCTTGTTTGCTCAAAAAAAGAAGCGACGCATTTGCGCCGCTTTCTTTTTGCATTTTCATTTTCTCTAAACTTTACACCTTCCACTTTCAACGAATTTAATCTTTAATTAAATTTCGTCCAGTCATTTCTTTGGGTTGTTGGATCCCCATGATATGACAGAGGGAAGGAGCAACATCGGCGAGGATACCATCCTCTACGCGCGCGTTCGTGTGTTCCTTAGAGATATACACGAAAGGAACGGGGTTGAGGGAGTGGGCGGTGTTGGGTGTTCCATCGGGGTTGATGGCATTGTCGCAGTTACCATGGTCAGCGATGACGATGATCTCGTATCCGTTCTCGAGGGCTGCTTCGATCACTTTGTGCGAGCACTCGTCAATGGTCTTGACCGCTTTCTCGATGGCCTCATACACGCCGGTGTGGCCGACCATGTCGCCGTTGGCGAAGTTGAGGGTGATATAATCGAACTTCTGCGTCTTAATAGCTGCTACCAGGGCTTCGGTCACTTCGGGCGCCGACATCTCCGGTTTCATATCGTAAGTAGGCACCTTGGGTGAAGGGATCAGGATGCGCTCCTCGCCCGGGTACTCGGCTTCACGACCGCCGTTGAAGAAGAAGGTGACGTGTGCGAACTTCTCCGTCTCGGCAATACGTAACTGCTTGAGACCGAGGTTGCTGACTACTTCGCCGAGCGTGTTCTCCACGTTCTCTTTCGGGAAGAGGATATGCAGGCCGCGGAAGGACGAGTCGTACGGAGTCATGCAGCAGTAGTGGAGACCGGGGATGGTGTGCATGCCTTGTTCCGGCATATCCTGCTGTGTGAGGACGATGGTGATCTCTTTGGCGCGGTCGTTGCGGTAGTTGAAGAAGATGACTACATCGCCTTTAGCGATACGGCCGTCGCAGGTAGCGTTTACGAGCGGCTCCATGAACTCGTCCGTATCTTTGTGCTCCTCCGTGTGGCGATCATAACAGCCTTGGACAGCAGCTACCATGTCGGTCTCTTTGCGGCCTTCTCCGTTGACGAGTTGGTCGTAAGCGATTTTGATACGCTCCCAACGTTTGTCACGGTCCATGGCGTAGAAACGCCCGATGATAGATGCGATATGTGCGCCGGTCTTGTCGCACACGCCTTGGAGTTGCTCGATGAAGCCCTTACCGCTACGCGGGTCGGTATCACGGCCGTCCATGAAGCAATGCACGAAGGTACGATCGGCTACGCCGTATTCCTTGGCGATCTCCACGAGTTTGAAGAGGTGATCGAGGCTGGAGTGCACACCGCCGTTGGAGCAGAGACCCATGATATGCAGTTTCTTGCCTTGCGCTTGTGCTGCTTTGTACGCCGCTACAATCTCTGGGTTCTCCATGATCGAGTTGTCGCGGATAGAGCGGTTGATTTTTACGAGGTCCTGATAGACGACACGGCCGGCACCGATATTGAGGTGACCTACCTCGGAGTTACCCATCTGTCCATCGGGCAGACCTACATTCTCACCACTGGCCTGTAACTGCGAATGGGGGTATTTAGCCAACAGAGCGTCCCAATTCGGAGTGGGAGTTACGCTGATTACATCGGCTTTGGACTTGTTACCAATGCCCCAGCCGTCTAAAATCATTAATAATGCTTTACTCATATCATTTTTTCATTTAGTTATTTACCATTTTTTCATTTTAGCGAGTTGCGCCATTTCTCGTTTGTCGTCTGCTTCGCGGAGGGATTGCCGTTTGTCGTAGGTGTGTTTGCCTTGACAAAGGGCTATCTCCATTTTGGCGAGGCCTCGCTCGTTGATGAAGAGGCAGAGCGGGATAATGGTCTTGCCGGTATCCTTGGTAGCCTTTTCGAGTTTGCGTATCTCGCGGCGTTGCAAGAGCAGTTTGCGGTCGCGCTTGGCCTCGTGGTTGGCGTACGAGCCAAAACGGTACTCAGCGATATGCATCTGTTTGACGTACATCTCGCCGTGTTCTACGGCGCAGTAAGAATCCACGAGCGAGGCCTTGCCTTCACGAATGGACTTTATCTCAGTACCAAACAGCTGAATACCTGCGGTGTAGCGGTCAAGAATGATATACTCAAACTTCGCCTTCTTGTTGAGAATCCGTATGTCGCTCTTCAACTTCATCTTTCACTTCTTCAGCTTTTACTCCTTCCACCTTACGGTATTTCTTCTGTCTCTGTTCCCAGCGCTCGCGGGCGTACTGCTGCATATCGATGACGGTATCGGACTCGTCGATAATCTCCAGGCCGAAGATGGTCTCGATGATATCCTCGAGTGTGAGGATGCCAACAAACATACCGTACTCGTCGATGACCTGTGCGATCTGGCTCTTTTGTTTGAGCATGGAGTCAAAGATAACGCCGAGGGTAAGGTCTTGGTCGAAGGCCGGAAGGGGACGTTTGATACCGCCGAGTGTTTTGCGGAAATGGTCTTCGGTCAGTTCCTCGAGTGCATCGTTACGCAAGACGTAGCCGGTGATATACTCGGGCGCCTCGGGTTTGTAAAGGGGGATACGGGAGAAATGGTCGTATTCGTCGTTGTCGTAATAGGCACGAAGGGTCATATTCTCGGGCGCGGTCTTGGCCACTACACGGGGTGTCATGACATCGTAGGCATGGATCGAATCGAGCCGCATGAGGTTGGAGAATATCTTGTTCTCGTCCTCGTCCACGACGCCTTCTTCCTCGCCTACGTTGACCATGGAGAGCACTTCTTCGCGTGAGACGGAGGGTTCGTCTTCGTTGTCGGGGAACATCTTGGTGATCAGTTCGACCAAGAGTACGAAAGGATAGAGGACGAAGATGAGGATGCGGATCGTGCGGGCCGTAAAGCCCATCAACTCACGCCAATAGGTCGTACCGATGACCTTCGGGATTATCTCCGAGAAGACAAGGATAAGAAGCGTAGTGATGGCCGACATGAGGCCGAACCATTTGCTGCCGAAGACCGCAGTTACCTGCATCCCGACGCCGGCGGCGCCGATGGTGTTGGCGATGGTGTTCAGAGATAAGATAGCAGCGAGAGGACGCCCTGTGTCCTCCTTGTAACTGCTCATCAGTTTCGCGGGCGCGTAACCCTCTTCTTCACGCAGATTAATATAACTAAGCGACGTGGACATGAGGACGGACTCCAGTACGGAGCACAGAAAACTGATCCCCATCGCGCCGAACAAAAACAGTAATAAAAGTCCCATACAATCAATTTGGCTGCAAAGTTACTGCTTTTTTTTGAAATGTGCAAGATTTTTGTGAAAAGTGCGCAACTTATTTGTCTTTTTCGGGGTGAAGATGCTTAAAGAAGATGTTTACCGTCATGATAGCGACCGTTCCGAGGATGGCCTCGGCAAACATACCCGCTCCGCAGAGACAGCCTATAGCGGCGGAACACCAGACCGTTGCGGCGGTGGTGAGACCTTTGACGGTATCGCCGTCCTTAAAGATGATACCTGCGCCTAAGAAGCCGATACCAGAGACCACTTGGGCGATGATACGGCTGTTGTCGCCGCCGAAGATAGATGGCGACATGAGGACGTAAAGGGCACTACCTATCGCTATAAGCGATACTGTACGTGTGCCGACCACCTTTCCGTGCAACTCCCGCTCCATACCGATCAGGTAGCCGAGCGAGGTAGCCAATATGATTTTGGTGATGACTAACAACCAATCTGTCTGAAAATGTTGTAACATAGTTTTAATTGTTTTGCGGTGCAAAGGTACTACAATTTTTGCATATATGCAAATAAAAAATGACTAACAAATAGTATATTATATACATAGTATATAATATAGTAAATGTTGTGAAAAAAGTGGGGTATTTTTGGCTTGAAAAAGGCTTTTCGTTACAGTTGACTGTCGGTTGACTGTCGGTTGACCGTCGGTTCACTGTCGGTTCACTATCGGTCTGAGTCTTTAAAAAGTCAGTAAAAAGTCACTAAAAAGTCTGTAAAAAGTCACTAAGAAGGTCGTAAAGGTACAACAAATAAAATGACACATTCAGAAGGAGACGGAATGAAAAAATGTGGAATTATAAGATTTTATTTGCATATATTAAAAAAAATGTGTAATTTTGCGGCAGAAATATCGTTTTTTACGAAAGTGACGATACAATATATACGATAAATCCTTACCAAAGGTAATATAACAAATCATTTTTACTAACCCAAAATCAAACGTATTATGCAAAAGAAGAAACTTCTGATTACACTTGCTGTAGGCGGTTTGATGCTCCTGCAAGCAAGTTGTACTACGTATTCGTACACGTCTCGTAGTACTCGTGTTGACCAGAGTGTGATCAATTCGAGTGAAGCGACAGCGAATCTTAAGATTGATTACACGAAGAAGGTGACTGCTACTTCTGATTTCCAGAGGTTCCCCGGTCAGGCCAAGCAACAGGCTATTTACCAATGTATTATGAGCAGCGGTATTGACGTATTGGTTGACCCGATTTTCCAGATTGAGAACCGCCCTGTAACAGGTTACCGTGCGACTGTACTCGGTTTCGCAGGTTACTACGAAGAGGGTATTAGCGGTCTTGACGAAGTAGTGGAAAAGAAGTACACGAAAGAAGAGATCGAGAAGTATTTGTTGCTGACCGATCCGGAATTCATGCAGTACTATTATCGGAAAGACAGCAACACAGGCAACACGTACAACATCAAGTGTACGACCAGTGCACCTGCTAAACCGGTGATTGCTCAACCCGCACCCGTTAAAAAAGCAAAGGCTAAAAAGGCTAAGAAAGCTAAGAAAGGCGGCTTTTTCGCAAAATTATTCAATCTCAATCAAGACATCTAATTAAGGAGAAAAAATTATGAAACAGTTTAAATTATTTGCAATTGTAGCAGCTGTTGTTGCATTGAGCAGCTGTTCAACATACAGTTATACTTCTCGTAGTACAGCTATTGACCGCGAGAACATTGACGGAACCTCGATGATCGTTGACGTTCGTCCGGATTTCAGCAAACGTATCGCAACAGAGTCTCGTCGTTGCAAAACGATCGCTGAGGCTCGTGAAGAAGCTAAATATCTGGCTATTACGAACAACAAGTGCGACGTGATTGTTGACCCTGTTTACAAAATCGAGAAACGCAGTTTCAAATATAAAGCATACTTGGTAGGTTTCGCAGGATACTACGAGAACCCGCGTACTATTTATGAAGATATCAAGTCGCTCAAGGATATCTCGAGAGAGGAAATCGAGAAATACCTTATCCTGAAAGATCCGAGCATTCTGGAGTTGTTGAACAAGGTAGGCAATACCGAGATTATCAATATCTATGACGGCAAACCGGGTCCGAAGGATTGCTGCAAGCCTGCCCCCGCTCCGAAAGATGAGCCCGCTAAAGCTGAGCCGAAGAAGAAAAAATAATCCTTCCTGGTCATGAAAACAAAAAATCTGATACTTGCTTTTGCAGTGGGCGGTTTGATGCTCCTGCAGGCGAGTTGTACTACGTACTCGTACACTTCTCGTAGTACTCGGGTTGACCAGCGTGTAATCAATTCGAGTGAAGCGACCGCGGATCTGCAGATTGATTACAAGAAAAAGGTGACGGCTACTTCTGATTTCCAGAAGTTCCCCGGTCAGGCCAAGCAACAAGCTATTTACCAATGTATTACGAACAACGGTATAGATGTGTTGGTTGACCCGATTTTCCAGATTGAGAACCGTCCTTTTGTGGGCTACCGCGCAACCGTACTCGGTTTTGCAGGTTACTACAAAGAGGGTATCGGTGGTCTGGACGAAGTAGTGGAAAAGCAGTACACCAAAGAGGATATTGAGAAGTTCCTGCTGTTGACAGATCCGGAGTTCATGCAGTATTACTACCAGGAAGAAAGTAACAGCGGCAACACGTACAATATCAAATGCGGTACTGCACCCGTGAAAAGTGGTTTATCACTCCTCGGCGCTGCCAAAGGCAATCCTATCGTTGCGGCAAAACCTGCCAAAAAGTGGGATTACAAGAAGGCTAAAGCGTTGCGCGATTGGGGTATCTTCCTTTCCTGCATTGGACTCTATCCGGCCGGTATTCCTATGGCTTGTGTAGGTGCAAAACGCATGAAAGGCAAATAAAAAGGCCCTAATCTATCAAAAAAAATGGCATACTCTTGCGTATGTCATTTTTTTGTTGTAATTTTGCGGCGTATTTTGCGGGTATATGCCCGTACGCGTGTTAGTGCGTGAGAATATATTGTATAATTAAAAGAATTTTTTATGATTATTTGGGAGTACCGAAATCCAATCTAAAGGTCCGAAAGGACACCTATTTGAAGAAATGTCAAAATCTGAGTTTATTATTGAAGTGAATCATGTCTCGAAACAGTTCGAGGATGGTAAGTTTGCATTGAACGACGTGAGCCTTCAGGTGAAGAAAGGCGAGTTCGTGACAATCTTAGGCCCTTCGGGCTGCGGTAAGACGACGTTGTTGCGTTGTATAGCGGGTTTTCAAGTTGCCAGTTCAGGCGAGATCTTGCTTAAGGGCGAGGATGTGACGAAGACTCCGCCGTATAAGCGTCCGGTGAACACGGTGTTTCAGAAATACGCGCTTTTTCCGCACTTGAACGTGTTTAACAATGTGGCTTTTGGGTTGAAGTTGAAGAAAGAAGACCCGGAGACGATCAAGAAGAAAGTGCGTCAGGCGCTGAAGATGGCGAACCTTACGGGTTACGAGGAGCGCGAGGTAGATACGTTGAGTGGTGGTCAGCAACAGCGTGTAGCTATAGCTCGTGCTATCGTGAACAAGCCGGAAGTGCTGCTGTTGGACGAGCCGCTGAGTGCGCTGGATCTGAAGATGCGTCACGACATGCAGATCGAGTTGAAAGAGCTTCATGAGAAACTCGGTATCACGTTTATCTACGTGACGCACGACCAGGAAGAGGCACTGACGTTGAGTGACCGTGTGGTGGTGATGAGCGAGGGTAAGATTCAACAGATAGGTACTCCGACAGATATCTATAATGAGCCGCAGAACTGCTTTGTGGCAGATTTTATCGGCGAGAGCAATATCCTGAGCGGCACGATGATTCGCGACAAACGCGTGGAGTTCTGCGGTCAGGAGTTTGATTGTATAGATACGGGATTCGGCGAGAACAACCCTGTGGATGTGGTTATTCGTCCCGAAGACATCTATGTCTGGCGCAAGGAAGATGAAAAACGCGGACAGGTCGTTGCCAACGAAGATGACGATGCCGAAGACCGTGTGCCGAAGGGTAAGTTCACCAAATGGTACGGCGAGGTGCAGAGTTGTATCTTCAAGGGCGTGCACTACGAGATGCGTGTGCTGACGCCCGACGGCTATGAGTTCCTGATTCAGGACTACCATGAGTACCTGCCGGAAACGGAAGTAGGTATGTTGGTTCGGCCGGAAGATATCCAGATCATGAAGAAAGAGCACTATATCTGGAACTATTTCGAGGGCGAGGTGCTGAAGAACGGCAAGGTGTGGTTTTTGGACGCCGAATGGGAAGTAGATGAGAAGCAGATAGAGCCATTTGAGCCCGGAGACAAAGTACAAGTGCGTGTCAAATTCCGCGACATAGACCTGCAGGACTATGAGGAAGAAGGTACGTTGTCGGGCGAGGTGCATTTCATCTTGTATAAGGGCAACCACTACCATTTGACGATCCGTACGGACGAGGGTCACGACCTGTATGTGAACACGAACGACGTGTGGGACGACGGCGATAGAGTCGGCATTGTTATTCCAAAGAACAAGATTAAGTTAGACAAGTGGGAAAATGAGTAAGATTTTACAGATATTTTCTTCGCGTCGGACGTGGGCGTGGCCGTATATCTTGTTTCTCGGCCTGTTTGTGGTATTGCCGCTGATCTTGGTGGGCGTGTATGCGTTCACGGATATCGAGGGGCATTTCACGATCCGCAATTTTGTGAAGTTCTTCCATCATAGCGAAGCTATCCAGACGTTTTTGTACTCGGTGATGATAGCGTTGTTTAATACGGCGATCTGTCTGCTGATCGGCTATCCGGCGGCGTATATCATGGCGCAAGAGGACTTCAAGACGCCGAAAGTGATGGCGATGCTGTTCATTCTGCCGATGTGGATTAACTTTTTGTTGCGAACGGTCGCGACGGTAGAGTTGTTTAACATGTGCGGTCTGCCGCTGGGCGAAGGGGCGTTGCTTTTCGGTCTGTGTTACGACTATTTGCCGTTCATGATTTACCCGATTTACAATACGCTCCAGAAGATGGATAACAGCCTGGTGGAGGCAGCGCAGGACTTGGGTGCTAACCGCTGGACGTGTTTCTGGAAGGTGATCGTGCCGCTGAGTATGCCAGGCGTCTATAGCGGTATTGTGATGGTGTTTATGCCGACCGTTTCGACGTTTGCAATAGCAGAGCTATTGACGCATAACAATATCAAGCTGTTCGGAAGTCTGATTCAGGACTATATCACGACGACCGATCTGCTCAACTACGGCGCGGTACTGTCGCTAGTACTGCTAATTATTATCGGTCTGACGTCCTTCTTCGGAGACCATGAGAGTGAAGGCGAAGAGAAAGGAGGGGGATTAGTATGAGAATTTTCGGTATCCCGGTATCCCGGTATCTCGGTATCGCGACGTTGTTGCTATTCAGCACGATGGTTTTTGCTCAATCCAATCTGACGTATGATTTGAAGGTCGGGACGACGGGCGAGAATAAGCTGCTGGCGGAGTTTCCTGAGAGTTATGCGGCGGAGAAGGTGAATATAAAGGTGAAAGGTGAAAACTTAAAACTGAAAGGTGAAAGGTTAGCGGTTAGCGGGATCGACTCCTTTGATTTTATCTTCGCGGATAAGGCGGTGGAGACAGAAGGTAAATTTGACAGCATCTACAGCTATAGGGACGAAGTAGAAGTGACGTGGACCGTTTGGCGGAACAACAAAGCGGTGAAGAACCGCAAGCAGTCGGTGTTGCGTCAGAACGCGTATCGGGCTTTTGAGGACTATTTGGTAGCGAATACTTCGGTGGCTTCCAAAAGTCGTGGATGGATATGGTGGCTGTTCGCCGGTCTCGCCTTGTTGGGAGCAGCCCTGTATGGCGGATATATTCTGTTCCAGCGCCGCAAGGAGAAAGACCTGCCGGCCGTTGAGCAGGAGATGTTACGCCGCAAACGCATGGGAAACCGCCGGCACTATGTATCGCAGTTATACCTCTGGTTGCTGCTGTTGGTACTGTACGCTCCGATCGCGTTGATTGCCGTCTTCTCGTTTACAAAGAGCAAGATTTTGGGCAACTGGACGGGTTTCTCGATGGACCTGTACGTAAACTTGTTCACGGGTAAGGCGGACGCGGGTCTGAACAGCGCGATCATGTACACACTTATTATTGCCCTTATCGCGGCGGTGTGCTCGACGATACTGGGAACACTCGCGGCGATCGGTATTTATAACATGCGTGCGAGGGCACGTAAGACCGTGAGTCTATTGAACTCCGTGCCGATGATTAACCCGGATATCATCACGGGTATATCGCTGTTCCTTCTGTTTGTGGCGTTGGGCGTGAGTCAGGGTCTGGCCACCGTGTGCATCGCGCATGTGGTGTTCTGTACGCCGTATGTAGTGCTGAGTGTGTTGCCTCGTCTGAGTCGGATGAACCCCAATACCTACGAGGCGGCTCTGGACTTAGGTGCTACGCCGGCACAGGCGCTTAGAATGGTGATGTTGCCGGAACTATGGCCGGGCATGCTGAGTGGTTTTATCTTGGCGCTGACACTATCGGTCGATGACTTCGGTGTGACCTTCTTCACGAAAGGAAGCGGCGGTCTGGAGACGCTGAGTACATTTATCTATTCGGACGCACGCAAGGGCGGTCTGACACCGGAGTTGAGACCGCTGTTCACGCTCATCTTATTGGTGATGCTTATTGCTTTGATAGTTATTAATATACGTAAAAATAAACAAGAAGAAAAATGAAAAAGATTTCTACCATCCTGTTGGCTTTCGTAGCCATCTTCATGTGTTCTTGCGGCGGTGTTGACCGCGCACATCAACTCAAAGTGCTGAACTGGGCGGACTACATCAACGAGGACGTCAAGGCCGGTTTTGAGCAGTGGTATTTCGACCAGACGGGCGAGAAAGTGCAACTGGTTTATGAGACCTTCGACATCAACGAGACGGCGTTGACGAAGATCGAGGTGGGTCACGAGGACTATGATGTGTTCTGTCCGTCGGAGTATATCATCGAGCGCATGCTCAAGAAAGACCTGCTGATTCCGATTCAGAAGGACTTGATTGCCGACTCGATCTATTATTTCGACAATATTTCTCCGTTTGTGACGGCTAAGTTCCAGCAGATGGCACCGCGTCACGACGTGAGGGTAAGCGACTACACGGTAGGTTACATGTGGGGCACGACGGGCTTCATCTACAACCCGCAGTATGTGAACCGCGAGGACCTCGAGAGCTGGGCGGCTGTTTTGAATCCGAAGTTCGAGAACCGTATCCTGATGAAAGATGCGTTCCGCGACGTGTATTCGGTACTTGTGCTGTATGCTTATCGTAATGAGATCGCAGCCGGCACAGTTAACCGCGACGAGTTAGTGCGTAACATCACCAAAGAGCGTGTAGCGGCTGTGAAGGAGATCCTGTTGCAGGCCAAGAAGCAGATCTGCGGCTGGGAGGTTGACTTCGGTAAGGAGGAGATGACCAAGGGCAAAGCGTGGTTGAACCTGAGCTGGTCCGGTGACGCGCAGTTTGCGATCGAAGAGGCAGCCGAGATGGGTGTGATGCTCGATTATATCGTGCCGCAAGAGGGCTCGAACGTATGGTTTGACGGCTGGGTAATCCCGAAATATGCAAAGAATGTCAAGGCAGCTACGTACTTCATCGACTACATGTGTAAGGCCGAGAATGCGCTGAAGAACATGGACGAGATCGGCTATGTATCATGTGCCGGAGGTGTGAACGCCGCATCGGAGATCCTGGCCGAGCAGAACGACGAGGAAGAGTGGCCGGAGACGGTTGACGCTTCGTATTTCTTTGGCGAAGAACCGATTGCTGTGGACGGCGAGTTGTTAGACCCGCACGCACTGCACCTCAACCCGGTTTACTATGCCGACAAGAGTATCATCGACCGTTGTGCGCTGATGCACGACGCCGGCGAGAGCCAGGAGATGCTGCTCGAGATGTGGAACGAAATCAAATTGGCTAGATGAGAAAAAGAATTCAACTAGGCATCCTAGGAGTCCTAGGTTTTCTAGGTGTCCTAGTAACTCCCCTTTCTGCCCAAACGCCGGAGATGGAAGCTCGTTATAACGAGCTCGCTGCGCGTTTTGACGGCCGGGACAAGCTCTTGCAGAAAGACCTGAAGGAATACCTGCAGGCTTTTCCTTACACAACCTTCGCCGATGAGGTGAACTTCATGCAAGGCGTGCTGCAGGTAGAGAAAGGGCATTACAAGCAGGGTGTGAAGTTCTTGGAGAAAGTCGATTTCCGTGCGCTGGGCCGCGCCCATCAAGCGGACTATTCGTACTATCGCGGATACGCATATTTGATGCTGCAGGAGTATCAACGTGCGGCTATCTATTTCAATAAGTTGAGCAAAGAGACCAACCGTTATACCACACGCAGCACGTACTACTATGCCTATTGTATGTACAAACTGCAGCGTTATGACGATGCCTTGCCGGCTTTGCTGAAGTTGGAGCACTCGGCCGAGTATGCCAAGACCGTACCATTCTACCTGATACAGATCCAGTATGCACAAGGCAAATACGACGAAGTGGTCGTGCGTGCAGACAGCCTGTTACGCGCCCAGCCTGATTGCCCAAACAAGAGCGAGTTACACCGTATCTTGGGTGAGATAGCGTACGACAAGAAAGATTATAAATTGGCTATCGAGTACTTACAGAACTACGAGTTGGAAGCTCTGGCGAACGGTGAAGAACCGGTTCGTAGCGACCTGTATATGTTAGGCTCGGCTTCGTATAAATTAGGCCAATACGACGAGGCAGTACATTACTTGAAGAAAGTGAAGCTGCAGGCGGACAGCCTCTCGGAAGCTACCTGTATGACGATGGGTAATGCCTATGTGCAGTTGGCGCAGCCGGAACAGGCGAAGTTATCTTACCAAGCTGCATCCAACTATAAGATCACCCCGGATATCACAGAAGAGGCCTCGTATAACTACGCACTCTGTACCTATCAGAGTTCCAGCGCATTAGGTGAGTCCGTTCGGGCGTTCAATGAGTTCTTGCGTCAGTTCCCCGACTCGAAATACGAAGGGCGTATCTATCGGCTACTGAGTGACGCGTTGATGCAGAGCAAGAACTACGCGGCGGCTATCCAGACCTTGGATTCGATTGCCAACCCGACGCCTCAGATGATCGAGACGAAACAGTATCTGCGCTATCAGTTAGGCGCCGATCTGTTCCTGCAAGGTAAGATGAAACAGTCGGTGGAGTGGTTGACGGCAGTGATCAACCATTCGGACGAGTCTTCCCTGTTCACTACGGAGGCCTATTACCTGCGTGCAGAAGCTCAGTATCGTCTGCGTAATTATGCTGAGTGCGAGAAAGACCTGAAGAACTTCTTTGACCGCCCCGATTCGCGCAAGTCGAAGAATGCGGTAATAGCAAGATACTTAGAGGGTTACTGCTATTTCTCGCAAAACCAATACGACAAGGCTCGCACGGCTTTCTCGGCGTATATCGACAACGCACAATCGACAGAGCCTACGTACGCCGACGCGCTCAACCGTATCGGTGATTGCTATTTCAATGCCCGTCAGTTCCCGCAGGCGATCACCTATTATTCACAGGTGAGCAACCTGGAGGCTTCGGGTGCCGATTATGCGCTCTTCCAACGCGGCTATGCCTTGGGCTTACAGCATAAGTACGGCGAGAAAGCGAAGGTCTTGCGTGAGTTAGTTCGCCGTTATCCGAAGTCCGACTATGCCGACGACGGTTTGTATGAGATTGCCCGTGCGCAATTGCAACAAGACGACGAGCGCGGTGCTATCATCACGTACGAGCAGTTGTTGAGCACATATCCGCACTCTACCCTTGCCCGCAAGGCATCGTTGGAGCGCGCTATGCTCTACCGTAACTTACGTCAGACGGACAATGCGATTGCTGCTTATCGCCAGACGATCGAGAAATACCCGGCTACCGAAGAGGCTTACACGGCTTTGGACGCGCTGCAGGCTATGTACGTCGCCAGCGGTAATGTGAACGAGTATCTGGAGTACACCAAGCAACTTGCGAAGATGAATATGAACGTCAGCACGCAGGAGGATTCGCTGCTCTACGCGGCAGCTGAGATGCAGTATATGCAGGCGGCCTATCAGAAAGCAACCGTTTCGTTCAGTAACTACCTGACGCAGTTCTGTGCCGGCGGTCGTTACTGCACTTCCGCGCGGTACTATCTGGCGGACTCATATTACCGTCTGGGCCAGACCTCTGAGGCTTTGGCGCAGTATGCCGTGCTGGCGGAGATGAGTGCCAACCCCTATCAGGAAGAGGCCGCTATCCGCGTAGCGGAGATATGTTATGACAAGGCCGACTATGCTTGTGCGCTGGAAGGTTTCTATCGCATGCACGCCTTGGCTTCGACACGCGAACATACGACGACCGCCCGTCTGGGTATCTTACGTTGCTCGCAAGCCCTCGGACGCCATCAGGCGGCTATCGACATCGCCACTCAGATCCTGAGCGACAAGCCCGTCAAGGAAGACACCCGCAAGGAGGCGCTCTACGGACGTGCCAAAGCATATATCGCACTCAACCAATGGAAACAGGCGCAGCCGGATCTCAAGGCTTTAGCCACAGAGGTACGTACGGCACAAGGCGCTGAGGCGATGTTCTTGCTTGCGCAGAGCTTCTATGAGCTCAAGGACTTAGACGCTGCCGAGGTACAGGTGGGTGAGTTCACCCAAAGCAACACCCAGCAGCAATACTGGCTCGCGCGGGCTTTGGTGCTCTTGAGCGATATCAACCGCGACCGCGGTGAACTGTTCCAGGCAAGACAGTACCTGCTCGTGTTGCAGCAGAACTACTTGATCAAGGGCGATGATATACCGGCTCTTATCAAGGCGCGCCTGGCCCAACTGGACACATTAGAAAAACCCGTAACAAAGGAGGACAACAATGAGGAGGAATAGTTTGATAGTTGCGCTGCTCGTCAGCACGATAGTTTGTGCGGAGGACGAACTCAACCGCTCGGTGACCGTAGAGCGCGAGTTTCAGCCCACGATACAATCGGCCGGCAAGATAGCTACGAAACCGGAGGTGGTAGAGACTTCTATCGACCTTTCGCCCGTGGAGTACTCCGAATACACGGCCGATGTGACACCGCTGCCTACGTTCAATCCGCTCCTGTCACAGCCTACTCGTTTTGGCGAGGGACGCAGATACAACGGCTATGTGCGCGGGGCGTTGGGTCACCCGAACACCTTGTTTGACTTCGGGTATCATCTGGACGACACCAAGAATTCTATTCTTGACGTCTATGCGCATCATAAGGCCGAATGGGGTTTGGCGACACTCAGTAAGACCAAAGTAGGGCTCAATTTCACCCACACCTTCCGTACCTGCGACCTCTATTTCGGACTCAACGGCGGAAATATTTATTACTATAAATACGGCCACTGGTACGATTATAGCAAGGCGCACGATATGTGGGCGCGAAATGCCGAGTCGTATGCCAACCGCCAGCCTGTTACCGACAAAGAAAAGACCGCTCTTTGGACGGCTGAGGCCTTTATCGGTGTGCGTTCGAACCCCAAACAAGATGTGCAGTACCTTGTACAGACGGGATACCAGATCTTCTCCAAGGTCGGTTTCGTCAACGAGCATCAGGTACGTACACACGGCGCCTTCGATTGGCACAGTGACGCGCATCATGTGGGTGCGAACCTCTATGTGCAGAATAACATTCTGCAACTGCAAGGTCCGCTCGCGACAGCTATCCCTGACTCGCTGTACAGCAACCGACATAATATCCGCTTTGAGCCGTATTATGCGTATGAGGGCAATCGTATCAACCTGCATGTGGGTGTGAATATCGACCTCAATATCGGCAAGGGACATCACCATCTGTCCGGTATCGAGAACCTCTCTTTTGCTCCCTCGCCGCATATCAATATGGAGGCGCAGATCGCCAAGAAATGGCTCACTGTATATGCCGACGTGACGGGTAATCTGGGTCTGAGTTCGCTGCAGAGTTACATGGAAGAGAACCGCTATAGTTTTATCCATGCGGGTATTATCCATCCTTGTACACCGTATACACCGGTGGACGCTGAGGCCGGTTTCCATATCCGCCCCTACCGCGACCTGCTGATCGAGATCCACGGAGGATATGCGTACATGATGGACGAGGATTATTTGATCGCGACGGCAGATACCCTTTCGACCTTGGCGCCGCTGGGTGCTAAGCGTCCGCTGGGTGAGTTCATTCACCGCCACACCAACTACAGGCGCGGGAAAGTGGGTGGACAGATCAACTACCACTACCGCGATATCGTGCGCATCAACCTGCACGGCGATTATTATTTCTGGAGCGGAGATACCACGGTCTATGACCGCCCGAACTGGGATCTGGCCCTCCGTATAGACGGTAAGATCGACGAACACTGGTCGCTCTATTCGGATAATCACTTCAAGGGCAGCCGACTTGCGCTGGCAACCGACGGAGAACATACACTCAAGCCGACGATAGACCTTGACCTCGGTCTGGCGTACAACATGTGGGTAGGACAGGCAAAAGCAGAAAAGCTGAAGGTCAAAGGACAGACCATACGTCCTGAGCCCAAGCCGAATCTGACGCTCTTCCTGCAAATCAACAACTGGCTCCACCGCAAGAACGAGATCTTCTATGGCTATCGCAGCCAAGGTATCAATTTCTTAGTCGGAGCGACGTACCGTTTCTAAAGAAAAAAACATAAAAGAAGATAGCCGGCCAAATGGTCGGCTATCTCTGTACCGCGAGCCGGGGTCGAACCGGCACGCCCATCACTGGGCAAAAGATTTTAAGTCTTTCTTGTCTACCAATTCCAACATCGCGGCGCGAAATCGGGTGCAAAAGTACTGCTTTTTTTTGATATATGCAAGAAAAATTTGCATATGTGTAATTTTTTTTGTATTTTTGCACGAAATTTTATACTATGGCTAATAAGCGGAAAATAATTAACGACCCTGTTTTCGGATTTTTGTCTATTCCGAACGACCTCATATATGATGTGCTGCAACATCCTTACGTGCAGCGTTTGAACCGAATTCGGCAGTTGGGACTGTCCTATCTCGTCTATCCTGGCGCGATGCACAGCCGCTTCGGACACTCGCTCGGCGCGATGCATTTGATGCACGAAGCCATACAGTCGCTCCGCCTCAAAGGCGTCAATATCACCGACGAAGAAGCGACAGCAGCTATGATTGCCATCCTGCTGCACGATATCGGTCACGGTCCTTTCTCGCACGTGCTTGAGCACACGCTCGTAGATGGTGTGACGCACGAGGACATCTCGCTGCTAATGATGCAGCGTATCAACCAAGACCTGCACGGCCAACTCGATATGGCGATTGCCATCTTCAAGAACGAGTACCCCAAGCATTTCCTGCACCAACTGATATCGAGCCAACTGGACGTAGACCGCATGGACTACCTCTGCCGTGATTCGTTCTTCACCGGAGTGCAGGAAGGACGTGTAGCCAGCGAGCGTCTCTTAAAGATGTTAGATGTGCGCAATGACCGATTAGTGGTTCAAGTGAAAGGCATCTACTCCGTGGAGAAATTCCTGGTAGCCCGCCGTCTGATGTACTGGCAGGTCTATCTGCACAAGACTTCTGTGGCAGCCGAGCAGCACCTCATCAAGATCCTGTCCCGCGCCAAAGAACTGGCACGCAAAGGCACGGAACTCTTCTGTTCGCCGGCCCTGCGTTACTTCCTCTACCAGCCGGTGACGTTCGACATGTTTAGTCCGACGAGCGAAGCGCTCGACCAGTACGCACTTCTCGACGACAACGATGTGCTGTCCGCTATCAAAGCGTGGATCAGCAGCGAAGACAAGGTGCTCAGTGCCCTCAGCCGCAGCTTCATCAACCGTCAACTCTTCCGCGGCGAACTGATAGACGCGCCTCTGACAGACACACAAAAAGCGGCGCTCAACGAGCAGTACGCTCAAGCGTTGGGTATCAGCGAACAAGACGCTGCATACTGCTGGTGCGAGCATGTATCGACCAGCAATACTTACTCCGAAAAGGCCGATTCCATCGACATTTTATACTCCGACGACACCGTACGCGATATCGCCGAAGCAAGTGAGATCCTGGACCTCGAGGCCTTGACGCGAAAACCGAAGAAGTTATATTTATTTAAAATGCGCGAGAATGGAATTTAGTGCACAACAAATAGCAGCCCTCTTAGGCGGCGCCTTGTACGGTAACGCCAACGCAAAGGTGAGTGACGTAGCGCCCATAGAGAGCGCCGAAGCCCGTCATCTCTCCTTCATCACCGACGAGAAATACCTGCCGTTCCTGGAGAAGACCAAAGCGGGCGTGGTACTCATCACACGCAGTGTGGTGGAGGGCAAGATCAGCTTTCCGGAAGGCGAAGGCAAAGCCGGCGGCGCAGTTATCCTTGTAGATAACGCCCGCGGAGCGATGGCGCAGTTACTCCAACTGGTCTCCAAAGCCATGAATCCCACCAAACAAGGCATCGAGCAGCCTTCGTTCATCAGCGAGGGTGTGTCTGTGCCCGAAAACGCTTACGTAGGGGCATTCGCGTATATCGGAAAGAACGTGCGCTTAGGCAAGGGCGTGCAGATATATCCGCATGTGTTCATCGGCGACAACGTCGTCATTGGCGATAACACCATTCTCTACGCCGGCGTCAAGGTCTATGCACATTGCCGCGTAGGCGACGATTGTATCCTGCACGCAGGGGTTGTCATCGGCAGTGACGGCTTTGGCTTCGAACCCGACGCACAGGGCGTTAACCAAAAGATTCCGCAGATAGGAAACGTGCTCATCGAAGATGATGTGGAGATAGGTGCTAACACCACCATCGACCGCGCTATGATGGGTAGCACGATTATTCGCCGCAACGTGAAGATCGACAACCTCGTGCAGATAGGTCATAATGTCGAAGTGGGCGAATCGACCTTCCTCTGCGCACAAGTGGGTATTGCTGGCAGTTCGAAGATCGGCAAGCATTGTATCTTAACCGGACAAGTGGGTGTTGCGGGACATATCGAGATTGCCGATAACTGTATCTTCGGTGCGCAGAGCGGTATAGCAGGAAACATCAGGAAACCCGGTCAGTACATGGGTTCGCCTGCTATCGATGCAAGTATCTGGCGCCGCGCCGTAGTACGATTCAAACAATCAGGAAAGCAATGAAACAGCACACATTAAAAGACAGTTTTACCCTCAGTTCTGTAGGCCTGCATACGGGTCTGCAGGTGACGGCAACCTTCCACCCCGCCCCGGCGAACACCGGTGTTTGTCTGCGCCGCGTGGATCTGCCCGGACAGCCGTGTCATCAAGCTCTTGCGGACTACGTCTCGGCGACCGAGCGAGGCACCGTACTCGAGCGCGGAAAATGGAAAGTGGCGACAGTAGAGCACGCGCTTAGTGCTTTGTACGCCTTGGGGGTGGACAACTGTATCATCGATCTGGATGCGCCCGAGATGCCTATTCTTGACGGCAGTGCACGTATGTTCGTGGACGAGATCCGACGTGTAGGGTTAGAAGAACAAGACGCCGAGCAACAGGTCTATGTGGTCAAAGAGCCGATCGAGTATATCTCCGAGCACGGACACACCATGCGTATCGAGCCTTGCGACCACTATGAAGTCAATGTCACGATCGCGTTCGACTCTAAGTTACTGCGCGAGCAACACGCCGTGCTCAAAGACCTCAAGGACTACGCTTCTGACATGGCCTCAGCACGTACGTTCTGCTTCGTGCGCGAGATAGAACCCCTGCTGCGTGTAGGCCTTATCAAAGGCGGGGACCTCAAGAACGCACTCGTCATCTATGAGACCGAGTTGTCCCAAAGCGGAATGGATTATTTCTGCGACAAGTTGGGTCAACCGCACTTGGACGCCAAGAAACTCGGTTACCTCTCGCCACTCAACTACCCCAACGAACCTGCACGGCACAAACTGTTGGACGTCATCGGCGACCTCTCGTTACTCGGTCTCCGACTCCAAGGCCGTATCATTGCCTACAAACCCGGACATACGTTTAACACGCAGTGTGTCCGCCGATTAAGAAACCAAATACTATCCGAATAAATGATCAGTCCGTTAGCTTATGTAAGTCCCAAAGCGCAGATCGGTAAGAACGTCACGATCGATGCCTTTGCGTATATCGATGACAACGTCATCATCGGTGACAACTGCCATATCTTCCCCTCCGCTGTCATCGGCGCTGTACCGCAGGATCTGAAGTTCAAAGGCGAGGAGACTTGGACCATCATCGGTGATAACTGCGTGCTTCGCGAGTTCGTCACGGTCCATCGTGGTACCGCCAGCAAAGGCAAGACCGTTGTGGGTAACAACAACCTCATCATGGCGTACTGCCACGTGGCGCACGACTGTATCCTGCACGATAACATCATCATGTCTAACTGTACGCAGTTGGCAGGCGAAGTGGAAGTGGACGATTTCGCTATCATCGGCGGCGGTACGCTCGTACACCAGTTCACACATATCGGTGGACATGTCATGATTCAAGGCGGCTCGAAAGTGAACAAAGATATCCCGCCGTATATCATCGCCGCACGCGAACCGATTGCGTTCTGCGGCATCAACTCCGTAGGCCTCAACCGACGCGGTTTTACGCCCGAACAGATACACACGATCCAAGAGGTCTATCGCCTCATTTATCAGGGCGGTTTGAACACCTCGCAAGCCTTGGAGCAGATTGAAGGAACGATTGCAAAGACTCCCGAACGAGACCTCATCGTGGACTTTGTACGCAGTTCAGCCAGAGGAATACTGCGGGCCTAGGAAAATACAGGCCGGCAACGGAGTCGTATTGGGTGATTATTGTGTGATTATTGCGTGATTAATGTGTGATTCGATAATATATTAAACAAAATAGATAATGGAAACAGAAGAAAGGAGTCTCAATTTTATTGAGCAGATTGTAGAGAAAGACCTGGCAGAGGGAGTGAACAACGGTCGTATTCAGACGCGTTTCCCGCCGGAGCCGAACGGCTACCTGCATATCGGTCACGTCAAGGCTATCTGCCTTGATTTCGGTATCGCAGAGCGTTACAACGGTGTTTGTAACCTGCGTTTTGACGACACCAACCCCGCCAAAGAAGACACCGAGTACGTGGATTCGATCGAGCGTGATATCGCGTGGTTGGGTTTCAAATGGGGACAGATTTACTATGCCTCAGACTACTTCCAGCAGCTCTACGATCTCGCTATCCGTTTCATCAAAGAGGGCAAGGCTTATGTCGATGAGCAGACGGCTGAGCAGATTGCCGAGCAGAAAGGTACGCCTACCGAACCCGGTGTAGCTTCACCTTTCCGTGACCGTCCGATCGAAGAGAACCTGCGTCTCTTTGAGGCCATGCAACGCGGTGAGATCGAGGAAGGAAAGATGGTTCTCCGCGCCAAGATCGACATGGCGAATCCGAACATGCACTTCCGCGATCCGATCATGTACCGTATCATCACCTCCCACCCACACCACCGTACGGGCCGTAAATGGAACGTCTATCCGATGTACGATTTCGCACACGGACAGTCCGACTATTTCGAGGGAGTGACCCACTCGATCTGTACGCTGGAGTTCGAGGTACACCGCCCGCTTTACGACTATTTCATTGACCAGATAACAGGTCCTAACTTCGCCGGCTTATCACCTTACGGCCCGGACTATCGTCCGAAACAGCGCGAGTTCAACCGCCTTAACATCACCTACACCGTGATGTCCAAACGTAAGATGCTGCAACTCGTCAAAGAAGGTCTCGTAGCCGGCTGGGACGACCCGCGTATGCCGACTGTCTGCGGTCTGCGCCGACGCGGTTACACCCCCCACGCCATCCGCGATTTCATGGACCGCATCGGTTACACCAAAGTGGAAGGTATGATCGACCAGGGCCTTCTGGAGCACGTCATCCGCGAGGACCTCAAAGAGACCGCACCGCGTGTTTGCGCTATCTTCGATCCTGTCAAACTCGTCATCACCAACTATGAAGGCGAAGGCGAGACACTCGTAGCAGAGAATATCGACGGACACGAAGAACTCGGCACGCGTGAGATCAAGTTTGGTCGTGAGTTATGGATCGAGCGCGGCGACTTCCTCGAAGAGGCAGACAACAAGTTCTTCCGCCTCAGCCCGGGCGGTCGCGAGGTACGTCTCAAGAGCAGTTATATCATTCAAGCGACAGGCTGCGAGAAAGACGAGAACGGCCGTATCACCACCGTCTATGCCACCTACGATCCCGACAGCAAATCAGGCACAGAAGGAGGTAATCGCAAGACCAAAGCGACCATCAACTGGGTGGAGTGCAACTCGTGTCTCGATGCTGAAGTGCGCCTGTACGACCGCCTGTTTGCCGTAGAGAACCCGAGCGCCGAGGAAGGTGACTTCCGCGACCTCTTGAACCCGGACAGTCTCAAGGTAGTGACTGCCAAAGTAGAAGGTTCACTTCGCAGCGAACTGCATGCGCCCGTCATCGTCAACGGCGTAGAGCAAGAGAACCACTATCAGCTGCTCAAGCAGGGTTATTTCGTAGTGGATCCTGACACAACTACCGACAAACTGGTACTCAACCGTACCTGCTCGCTCAAGGATAACTATCTTAAATGAGATCGCGCGTTCACAATGGCAAAGAGCAGATCTTCTGCGAATGGCGTCACCGATGGGTGCGCTTGACGCCCGAAGAATGGGTGCGCCAACAGTTACTGCACCGCTTGGTGGAACAACTGAACTACCCTGCCTCGCTCATTGCCGTTGAGACCGCCATCCGAGTAGGCGAAGCCGCCAAACGATGCGATGCCGTCATCTATGACCGCCAGATGAACCCGCTGGTGCTCATCGAGTGCAAAGCAGAGACAGTGGCTCTCACGCAAAAGACTTTGGACCAGGCAATCACATACAACCGCAAGTTACAAGTGCCGTACCTGCTTTTGCACAACGGACCACAGACCATTTTTGTACAACAGAAAGGAGAAGAGCTCAACTATATAGCCGCGATCCCCTCCTTTTCGGAACTAAAACAATAATACGATGTTACCGGTAGATTTCATAGAGAGTATGCGTCAGCAGTTAGGCAACGAAGCGGAACTGCTGTTACGGGCACTGGAAACGGAGCCTGTGACCTCCATCCGCCTCAACACCAAACTGGACGTGCTGACCTTCGATTGCGACACCGACGAGGTGCCTTGGCATATCGACGGCTATTATCTGAGTGAGCGACCCCAGTTCACACTCGACCCGCTCTTCCATGCAGGCTGTTACTATGTGCAGGAGGCATCGTCGATGTTTATTCAGCAGGCCCTGGAGCAGTACGTAGACACCTCGTCCGTAGTGCTCGATCTCTGTGCCGCACCGGGTGGCAAATCCACACTCATCAGCGAATATCTCGGTCGGGACGGCCTGTTGCTTAGCAACGAAGTAGTCCGCCAGCGCGTTTTTGTCCTGAGCGAGAACATACAGAAATGGGGAAACGGCAACACGGTGGTCACACATAACTCCGCGGCCGAATACGGCGAGAGATGTCATCATCTGTTCGATTGTATCCTGGTCGATGCCCCCTGTTCGGGCGAAGGGATGTTCCGCAAAGACGAGCAGGCACGGACCGAATGGAGTCTGCAGGCAGTGCGCCAATGCGCCGAGAGACAACGTAAGATACTCATGGACGTCTGGGATGCCCTCAAACCCGGCGGTATATTGCTTTACTCCACCTGCACCTTCAACACCGAAGAGAACGAGAAGAACGTCGAGTGGGTAGCAGAGACGCTCGGTGCTGAAGTGCTGCCGATCGACTACGATCCTTCCTGGGGTATCGTGGAGAGCAACGCCGGCTATCATTTCTATCCGCACAAGACCAAAGGCGAAGGGTTCTATCTCTGCGCTTTACGCAAAAACGATAACGAACCCGTTCAGACCGTCAAACTCAAAGAGCCGAAGAAAACGAATCCTATGCCGCACCCGGAATACCTGCCTGTCATGCGCAGTTGGCTCCAACACCCGGACGAGTGGGCTATCCGTTACTCCGACCGCTTTGCAACCGCCTATCCGCTCAAATACAAAGAACTGATCGATTTCCTCTCCACCCAACTGACCTGTATCTCTACGGGCTTTGGTCTGGGCGAGGAACGCGGAAAGGGCATCGCGCCGCAACACAGCCTATCTATGACGAAAGACCTCCGCAAAGAGGCCTTCCCTATCGTAGCGCTGACGCGCGAACAAGCTTTGTCGTATCTCAGGACTGAGGCTTTGAGCCTGACCGATGTGCCCCTCGGCCTCCTCCTTTTGACTTATGAGGATGTCCCCCTCGGTTTCGCCAAGAACGTCGGGAACCGCCAGAACAACCTTTATCCGAACGAGTGGAGGATTCGCCACTTGTAGGATTCAAGAACCGCTCTATACGCTTCCAGTAATGCACATCATCCGGTGACACCAACGTCATCGCTTCGCCGCTGTTCTCTGCCCGGGCCGTACGTCCGATACGGTGCACGTAGTCTTCCGGCGCATGCGGTACATCGTAGTTGATGACCAGCGGCACATCCGTCACATCGATGCCGCGGGACACCACATCGGTGGCTACCAACACATCAATCTTGCCGTTACGAAAATCCAACATCGCCTGATCCCGTTCGTGTTGCTCCAGATCGCTATGCATCGCGCGCGCGTCAATAGTTAATGCGCGTAGCGTGCGCGTAAGGTCCTTCACACGCTGTTTCTTACCGGCGAAGATGATCACTTTCTTCAGGTTCCTGCCCTGTAACAACTCCACCACTTTCGCAGGTTTGTCCACCTCGTTGATGAACGCATGCATCTGCTTGATGGTCTCCGGCGGACGGGAAACGGCTATCTGCACCTCCTGCGGATTGCGCATGATCGCCTTGGCCAACTGCCGTATCTTCGGCGGCATCGTAGCGGAGAAGAGGATCGTCTGACGGTCTTTGGGTAACTTACGCACGATGGTCATGATATCGTCGTAGAAACCCATATCCAGCATGCGGTCTGCTTCGTCTAAAATGAAGTACTTTATGCCCGAGAAATCGACATCATAGATATTCATCTGACTCAGCAACCGACCGGGGGTCGCAATCACGATATCCGCCCCGCGCTGCAGGCCCGTCACTTGTGTACCCCATGCGCCGTTATCTTTGCCGCCGTAGATAGCCACAGACGAGAAAGGCACGTAGAACCCGAAACCTTCCATCTGCTGGTCTATCTGTTGCGCCAATTCGCGTGTAGGCGCCATGATGATCGCATTCAGTTTGTCGGGATCGTGATCGTCAAAGGCCAGATTAGTCAACAACGGCAAGATATATGCCGCTGTCTTACCGGTACCTGTCTGCGCGCACGCAATCACATCGCGCCCCTCTAAGATCACCGGTATCGCCTTCTCCTGCACCGGGGTACACTCATCGAAATGCATATCCCACAATGCATCCAAGACCTCGTCTGATAATGCTAATTCATCAAAGTACATGTTTACGATCGCTTTATGATGCTCGCCTGCGGTGGCTCACCGCTCCCAACCTTCAAATACCTCCGGGCCATAGACATTGTCTTCCTCTTTGTCGTGAAGCGGTGCCCAGAGTTGTGCAAAGAACGGATTCTGCTTCGCTACGCGGTCCCAATGCCACGGCACTTGTTTCTCTTTCGGCTCGCTTGCATACGGATACGGCATATCGAACGGTGACCAGTGGCCGCCTAACAGGATCAGACGACGACCGGCTTTGAACGTATTTCCGTTCGCGTCCTGCCAGGTGTCATTACCCAGATACTTACCGCCGCGGAACTCTGCCGCCTTCTGTAACTCCTTATCCGTCAGCGTATCCACATCCTTGCTCTCGTCATAGCCATGGTCTAACAACACCGGCGTCTCGCTGTTATGGCTCACGTCAAAATCCTTCCACTCAGGAATAGCTTTATAGGCTTCCAACGACCCGTAATACGCATGGATACGTTGCTCTACGTTGTTCTTGATCCACCACTGTGTACCGTGCTCCTTGCTGTTGGCCATAAACCACATAGCGGCCTTCACGCAATGCGGGAACAACTTAGCGATATGCGTCTTGGCAGCGAACTTGATTCCTCCAGGCAGTGACTCCGCCTTCGCCATCTGCGCAAAATACTCCTTCACCGGCACGTTCGCACGGAAATGCAGGAAGTCCTCTAACTTATCGCCGTCGATATACCACATTCCGTGGAAATTACGAGTCGTGAACCAGTTGGCATTGAAGATCTGCTCGGGTTTCGGACAACCGATCGCATCGAGCAGCAAGCACTCGAACTCGTAGTTACTCAGGCGGTACTCCTTTCCCGAACCGATATTATAGTAGTTACGCCAGAAATCCTTCGGTACATCCGGACGGCATACGCGCTCCAACAGACGGCCGCTATCCTCTACCGTAGCCCACTCCAGCACGCCGCGGATAGGCACATGGAACATGATCGGGTCGTAGTTCTTCAGGATCGCGGGGTAAAGAATACCCGACTGACGAAGACTCACCCAGGTCTTGATACCCGAGTCGGTGATGATACGCTCTGCCTGCGCTTTGGTCAGACCGTAATGATCGTACGCCGACACACAGATCGGGTCTCCTGCACGGCCCCAATGGAGCGGCTCACGACGGTCTCCCATCTGGGCAACCGAACCGATATAGACTACTTTCGGTTGCTTATCTTCCGGCTGTGCCAACACCGCTTTCGTGATATTCTCTGCCGCTGTGATATTGGTGCGTAAGGTGGCTTTCGGACGATAGTCCGCCTGCGGCGATACCATACCGCCTACGTGCAGCACGATATCCGATCCCGTCACACCTTTCAGCACATCTTCATACTTCGTCAAGTCACCCCATATGACATGGAGCGATGGGTGATTAGCCATGAAAGGAGCAAGTAACTCTTTATTCTTTTGGCTCGGACGAGCTAAGATTCGTAACTCATACTGGTCGGGATAACGCAGTATCTCGTTCATACCTGCAAATCCCATGGTGCCCGTAGCACCGGTCAAAAAGACAATTGTTTTTGCCATATCTTCTATCAAAATTATTTCTTTCGCATCCACTGCGTAGCGCGAAGCCAGCGTCTCTTGGCTTTCGCCCGCATCTCTGCCCGCCATTGTGCCTCTTCTTCCGCCTCGTTCGTCATCTGCTTGAACGAAGCCTCTGCATCCTTGTCACGGATGACAAGCAACTGATCGCCTACCTCCAACTCACTCGCACCGGTGGGAACAAAGAAGTCCTCTCCCCTGCGCACCATGATAATCAGCGTACGAGGCGGAAGGGATATCTCACGCAAGGTATTTCCTGTCTCCAGCAGTTTCTCCGTCACCTCCACTTCGCGGGCCGAAGACTGAATCTCATCCGGCAGGTCCATATCAAAATGCTCCAATGTACGTTGCTCCTCCGGCTGGGTGTCTAACTTCAGTTTTTGGGCTACAAAAGTCATCGTAGTGCCTTGTACCAGCAGCGAGACGAGGGTGCACAGGAAGACCACATTGAACAGCAAGTCGGCATGAGGCACACCGCTCGCTTTGCACATCACGGCAAAGATAATCGGCACGGCTCCCTTGAGACCCACCCAACTGAGCATGATCTTATCCCGCTGACGATACCGACGGAAAGGTGCCATACACAACCATACTGCTAATGGACGGGAGATGAAGATCATCACAAAACTGATGATCAGACACGGCAACCAGACGTGGTAGTTGATTAGGTCTTTGGGAACAACCATCAGACCTAACATCAAGAACATCATCAACTGACTGAGCCATGTCAGACCGTTGAAGAACGACTTGGTCTGACGCTTGCGGGTGAACTTGTTGTTTCCGATCACCAGACCACCGACATAGACTGCCAGATACGTGTTGCCTTGTAAGTAATAAGTAATACCGAAGATGAAGATACAGGCCGTCAAAACCATCACCGGATAGAGGGCTTCGTTGCCTAACTTCACGCGACGCATCAGCGCTACCAGACCCAAACCAAATGCCAAACCGATCACTGTACCCATCACTAGTTGGACCACTACCGTCTGGACGATCGGTAACAACTCCACTTCCTCCACCAGCCCTGCAATCGTATGTAATTTGAGCACCACACCGATCAGCGTAGTTGTTAACACATACGCCATCGGGTCGTTCGCTCCGGACTCCAACTCCAGAAGCGGACGTAAGTCATGCTTCAAGCCTATACTGTGGGTGCGCAGAATAGAGAACACACTCGCGCTGTCCGTACTCGACATCGTCGCCGCCATCAGCAACGCTACCCAGATAGAGAGCGTCGTCACAGCATGAATCCATCCGAAGATAAAATAAATCAAGATACCCGTGATGGCACAAGTGAGTAGTACTCCCAACGTCGCCAAAGTGATACCCGGCGCCAGCACTGATTTGATCTCATTCAACTTCGTATCCATACCACCCGAGAAAAGGATGATACACATCGCTATCGTACTCAGCGCTTGGGCTGTACTGGTCTTAATCATGATACCTTCTGCGTCTCCGAAGATAGCGCCGATGCCGTGCGGACCAAAGAGCATACCTACGATTAGAAACAACAACAACGCCGGGACACCAAAGCGATATCCGATCTTATCCGCAAATATACTGATGAAGAAAAGCAGCGATAATATCAACAATACGAGTTCTACTTGCATACAATCTTAATCTTCCGTCTTCAATAAAAAATCTTCGATGATCTTCACGATCTCTTCTTTGGGATAGAGTCCCTTGAGCATCATCGGCTTGCCTTCTACCGGGATATACAGCACCTGAGGTATCGAGTTGATGCCGAACACATAGGCCAACTCCCGCTCACGCTCCGTATCTGCCTTGTAAAACTGCACCTGATCGCAATAAGTCTGACTGAGTTCTTCCATGATCGGCGCCAGGCGTTTGCAGGGTCCGCACCAAGTCGTATAGAAATCAATCACGCAGGGTTTGTCACCTTTGTACACCCATTCTTTCTCGTGCTTGTAGTCAAAGATACGATCGATGAACTGCTCCGTAGTCATATAAATGACGTCCTCGGCCGTCACAGAAAAGACGGTCGAAAGGCAGAAAAATATCAAGAGTATTGTCTTGCGCACACTATTCCAAAATAAAACCGGCTGCAAAATTAGTAAAAAAATTGCATATGTGCAAATTTATTTGTACCTTTGCACCCGAAAAGATAAAAAATCAAAATTTTTATACTATGAAATATCTTCTCTTCTCACTCTGCGCGATGGCTCTTGTCTTGAGCAGTTGTGCGCCCCGTACTTCGGTCAGTTCGCCCGATGGTCAGTTACAGATCTCTTTTTCGTTAAACGAAAAAGGCAGTCCTTCCTATGCCGTCACCCGCAACGGTCAATCCCTTATGGCGCCTTCCCGTTTGGGCTTTGAGTTGCAAGAAAGCGCACTGACGGACGGTTTTACCTTGCGTTCCTCTTCGTTCGCCTCTTTCGATGAAGAATGGGAGACGGTTTGGGGCGAAGAGCGGCTTATCCGCAATCACTACAACGAACTGACCCTTCGTCTGGTGCATCAGAGCGGAAGAGAGATGAACATCGTTTTCCGGGCTTTTGATGACGGTTTGGCTTTCCGCTATGTCTTCCCGGATCAACCAAAAGACAGCCTCATCATCCTGCGTGAAGCCACTGAGTATCAGTTTGTTTCCGAACCTCAAGTATGGTCTATCCCTTGGCGAACGGAGTACTACGAGGCCATCTGGACCAAAGCCTCCGCTTCACTCACCGACACCGTTTGTTCGCCCGTCACCCTGGAGTGGCCCGATGGCACGTACGGCTTTATGCACGAGGCGGCCCTAACCGATTATCCGGCGCAGAACTATATATTCGGTGACTCCGCCGTTCGCACGTTCTTAACGCCTTGGCAGAACGGTGTGGCTGCATACGAAAAAGCACCTTTTGCTACCCCATGGCGGTTTGTCATTCTGACGGATGACCTGCCTCAACTCATGGCATCGCGTATCATGCTCAACCTCAATGAACCTTGCCGTATCGAAGACACCTCGTGGATCAAGCCCATGAAGTTCATCGGTATCTGGTGGGGCATGCACCTCAAGCTGATGACTTGGGAAGCAGGGCCCAAACACGGGGCAACGACCGAGAACATGAAGCGCTATCTGGCTTTTGCAGCCAATAACGGTTTTGGCGGCGTGCTGGCCGAAGGGTGGAACTTAGGCTGGGAAGACTGGCGACATTTTGATTTCACGACCCCTTATCCCGATTGGGACATGGACGAACTGAGCCGCTATGCCGATTCGCTGGGTGTGCAGATCATCGGCCATAATGAGACCGGCGGTAATGCCGCAGATTACGAGGCGCAGTTAGACACCGCCTATCGCTACCACGAAGCGCATGGTATCCATGCTATCAAGACCGGTTATGTCAGTCCGATCATCCGCACCGTGGACGGACTGCAATACAACCGCAGCCAAGCCGGCGTGCGCCATTATCGTAAGATCATCGAGACGGCTGCCAAGCATCATATCTGTATCGACAACCACGAACCGGTGATGCCGACCGGCCTGCAACGTACTTTCCCGAACCTGTTGACCCAGGAGGGTGTGCGCGGACAAGAGTGGAACGCTTGGTCGCAAGATGGTGGCAGCCCTGCTTCGCATACGACCATCCTACCCTTCACGCGTGTGATGGCAGGACCGGTGGACTACACGCCGGGAGTCTTTAACTTCGCCAACCCTGTCTATCCGCAGACACGCGTTCATTCCACGCTGGCTAATCAGTTAGCGCTCTTCGTTGTGCTCTATTCGCCGCTACAGATGGCGTGCGATATGCCGGAGAGTTATGAACAGCACCCCGCAGAGTTCGCTTTCCTTCGAGACGTGCCTTGCGATTGGGAACAGAGCCGCTTGATCGATGGGGCTATCGGCGAATATGTAGTTATGGCGCGCCAAGAACGGCATAGCGACAACTGGTATATCGGCGCGATCACCAACGATGAGCCGCGTACTATCGAACTGCCGCTCGCTTTCTTGAGCGAAGGAGCAGCCTATGAGGCGATCCTCTATGCGGATGGCGAACAAGCCGATTGGAAAACGAACCCCTATGCGACTGAGATAACGAGCGTCTCCGTTTCGGCCCAAGACACCTTGACGCTTCGTCTTGCCTCTGGAGGCGGATGTGCAATACAGATTCTTAAGAAATAGCTTTCCTTGAACACGCGCGTTCGAGCCGTCGAAACAAAAAGAGCAGTCGTTTGACTGCCCTTTTGTCGAGAAGACGTGACTCGAACACGCGACCCCTACGTCCCGAACGTAGTGCGCTACCAACTGCGCCACTTCTCGAAAGCGGGTGCAAAAGTACTGCTTTTTTTTGAAATGTGCAAATTTTTTAGTAATTATTTTGCACTTTTTCGCTTAAATCCGCTTTTTCTGGGCAGAAGAGGTGCCGATTTGGCAATTATCTCGCGTGTTTGCGCCTCTGTCAGGCTCTCTGCGTTCGTGCCTTTCGGTAACTGATAATTGCCTTCCGGCGTATGGATATAGGCTCCATATCGGCCTTTGAGCACTTTGACCTCTCCCCACTCATGCAGCGGTTTATCGGTCTCTTTGCGCTCTTCGATCATAGCGATCGCCTCAGTCAGCGTCAGAGTCAGCGGGTCTTTGCCTTTGGGGATACTGATGAACTGTTTGCCGTAATGCACATACGGTCCGTACTTGCCTTCGCCGACTACCACTTCCTTACCTTCATACTCACCCACCGTACGCGGGAGGGCGTTGCGGAAGAGGTCTAGCGCCTCATTGAGGGTGATAGAGAAGATGGACTGATTGGGCTTCAGGCTGGCGAACTTAGGTTTGTCACCTGCCGCATCGCCCAACTGTACGCACGGTCCGATCTTACTGATCTTCGCGAACACAGGCAGGCCCGTAGCGGGGTCATTGCCCAACAGACGACCGGCTACTTTTCCCGATGGAATCGAAGAAAGTAAGGGTTGGAAGGTCTTGTAGAACGTATCTACCGTCTCGGTCCAATTAGCCTTGCCTTCGGCAATCTTATCGAACTGCTCTTCCTCATGCGCTGTGAAGTCGTAACTGAGGATAGAGGGGAAATGTTCGACGAGGAAGTCATTCGTCACCCGTCCGAGGTCGGTCGGTAAGAGACGTTGCGTCTCAGCGCCGTACATCTCGGATTTCTGGCGCTCGAGCACCATGCCGTTCTTGAGCGTCAGCACCGCCATATCGCGTTTCTGTCCGGTTACCGAACCCTTCACCACATACTTGACGTTCTGAATGGTCTCGATGATGGTGGCATAGGTAGAAGGACGGCCGATACCCAGTTCTTCCATACGCTTGACGAGCGTAGCTTCGTTATAGCGGATAGGCGGTTTGGCATAGGTCTGCACCGCCTCAGCACCTTGTAACTTAAGACGCTCACGCGGGGACATGGCCGGCAAGATACGACGTTCCTCTTCGGCCTCGTCCGTCGATTGTACATAGACGCGTGTGAAACCGTCAAACTGAATCACTTCGCCCGTAGCTACAAACGCGTACTTACTGCCGTGCACGGACACCTCTATCATCGTGCGCTCGCTCTCTGCATCGGCCATCTGGCTGGCTATCGTGCGTTTCCAGATCAGTTCGTACAGACGCTGCTCGTCCTTGGTAGCACCCGCACTCATCACGTTCATATAGGTCGGACGAATAGCCTCGTGCGCCTCCTGTGCCCCTTTGGTCTTCGTGCGGTACTGACGCGTATGCACATACTCCTGTCCGTATTGCGATGCGATCACCTCTTTGCTGGTGGCTAACGCCAGGGTAGAGAGGTTGACCGAGTCTGTACGCATATAGGTAATCTTTCCGCTCTCGTACAGGTTCTGCGCCAGACGCATGGTCTTGGAGACGGAGAACTTGAGCTTGCGTGCGGCCTCTTGCTGAAGGGTAGAGGTCGTGAACGGAGGTGCCGGCAGATGTTTGACGGGCTTACGTTGTACGTCGCGTACGATGAACATGGTGCTGTTGAGACTCTGCATGAACTCAATGGCATCTTTCTTATGTGAGAAACGATGATTGAGCTCGCATTTGAGCACCGAAGCATCACCGGGATTTACTCCGATGAAATCGGCAAAAACACGATAGGACGAGGAAGCGCGGAAGGATTCTATCTCACGCTCTTTCTCCACGATCAGACGCACCGCTACCGACTGCACACGGCCGGCCGAAAGACCTGTCGTCACTTTCTTCCAGAGGATAGGCGAGAGCTCAAAACCCACGATACGGTCGAGCACACGACGTGCCTGCTGGGCGTTCACCAGGTTATAGTCGATATCCCGCGGATGCTGAATAGCTTCCTGGATAGCGGTCTTGGTGATCTCGTGAAAAACGATACGTTTGGTGTCTTTGTTGGCCAAGTCCAGCACCTCTTTCAGGTGCCAAGCGATTGCTTCTCCCTCGCGGTCTTCATCGGAAGCCAACCACACGGTGTCGGCTTTCTTCACTTCCTTGCGTAACTGCTCTATCAGGTGCTCTTTGTGCGATTCGATCGCATAATGCGGCATATAGCCGTTCTCAAAATCAATACCCATCGAGTTCTTACCCACCGGTTCGATGTCACGGACATGACCCTGACTGCTCAGCACATGGTAATCGCTACCCAGAAATTTCTCAATCGTTTTGGCTTTCGCCGGAGACTCAACAATAACCAAATTTTTGCTCATATACGCTATATAATAAGGTGTGACCTCAAAAAATCGGCTGCAAAAGTACAATATTTAATTTATTTGTGCAAATTATTTTTTTTTGTTTGGATATATCAAAGATATTTAGTATCTTTGCAGCCGAATTGAAAAAAATTATTTGAAAATTTTTATAGAAAGGACTTGCATGGATATTTTTTTAGTTGTATTATTAGTGCTCGCGGGCGTCGCGTTATTATTAATGGAGATGTTCCTTTTACCGGGATTTGGTATCGCGGGCGTGGGTGGTTTCGGTTGCTTGATAGCGGCCGTTGTATTGGCTTGGATATGGCTGGGTCGGATGGCCGGTTATATCACGCTTGGTGCATGTCTGGTGCTGTCCGGTTTGGCGATCTGGGGTTTCTTACGCAGCCACGCCTTGGATAAGATGGCGTTGGATACGAAGATAGACAGCCAGGTTCATCTGGCGGACAACAAACTGAAGAAAGAGGAGAAAGCGGACAAAGAACCATCTAAAGACTAACATCAAAAAATCAAACATATGGACGTTTTAACCGTAGTCATCGTGTCGCTGGTAGCGATTGCGCTGTGTATTTTCTTTTATTATGTACCCTTCATGCTGTGGATCAATGCCGCAGTGAGTGGTGTGCATATCAGTCTGGTACAACTCTTCCTGATGCGTATCCGTAAGGTACCGCCCACCAAGATCGTCAACTGTATGATCGAGGCGCACAAGGCCGGTCTGACGGATGTCAAACGTGACGGTCTGGAGGCACACTTCCTGGCCGGCGGACATATCGAGCGCGTAGTGCATGCACTCGTTTCGGCTTCCAAGGCAGGTATTGACCTCAGTTTCCAGATGGCCACCGCGATCGACCTCGCCGGTCGTGATGTGTTCGAGGCCGTACAGATGAGTGTGAACCCGAAAGTGATTGACACCCCGCCCGTAGCAGCCGTGGCCAAGGATGGTATTCAGTTGATTGCCAAAGCCCGTGTGACCGTACGCGCGAACATTCGCCAACTCGTCGGAGGTGCCGGAGAGGACACCATCCTGGCCCGTGTAGGCGAAGGTATCGTCAGCTCGATCGGTAGTGCCGAGAGTCACAAGCAAGTGCTCGAAAACCCCGATTCCATCAGCAAATTAGTGCTGTCCAAGGGTCTGGATGACGGTACTGCTTTTGAGATTCTGTCTATTGATATCGCCGACATCGACGTAGGTAAGAACATCGGTGCCCAACTACAGATGGACCAAGCCGAGGCGGATAAGAACATCGCCCAAGCGAAAGCCGAAGAGCGCCGTGCGATGGCGATCGCTTCCGAGCAGGAGATGAAAGCCAAAGCACAGGAAGCACGTGCCAAAGTGATCGAGGCCGAAGCACTCGTGCCCCAGGCGATGGCAGAGGCATTCCGCAACGGTAACCTCGGTATCATGGACTACTACCGCATGCAGAATATCCAAGCCGACACCACCATGCGCGAGAACATCGCCAACGGCGGTGCCCTGGAGAAGAAGAGCAAGAAATAAATTTGAAATCATAAATTTGAAATCATAAATTGAAGATTGCTCTTCTTCAATATCCCATTGAGTGGGCGAACCCGCAGGCGAATGTGGGCCTGTTGGACGAGCGCCTGCGTGCCATAGCCGGTCAGGCGGATATGGCGGTGGTGCCGGAGATGTTCAGCACAGGTTTCTGCACGGACCGACCGGACTTAGCCGAACCCTGGGGCGGGCCTACGTGCCAAGCTCTCCAACATATGGCCGACACCTACGACATGGCCCTCATCGGCAGTCTGATCGTGCGGGAAGGTGATACGCTGCGTAACCGCGGGTTCATCTTCCGGCCGAACGACACCCCGCAGTACTACGACAAGCACCACCTGTACGCCAGCGGCGGTGAAGCGGAGTTCTTCAGCCCTGGTCAGGAGCGCACGCTCTTTGAGTACCGAGGCGTTAAGATACGCTTGGCCGTGTGCTATGACCTGCGGTTCCCTGTGTGGCTCCGACAGGACAAGCACAACCTGTACGACATCCTCATCGTAGTAGCCTGCTGGCCTACCGTGCGCATCCAGTACTGGGACGTCCTCCTGCCGGCACGCGCAGCGGAGAACCACTGTTACGGCATAGGCGTCAACATGGTCGGTACCGACGGTCTGCAGTTGGATTATAACGGCCACTCGGTGGCGTACGACACCTGGCTCAAGGATATTGCGGGCTTTGAAGATTACGAAGAGGCGACACGTATCGTGGACCTCTCGATAGAAAAACTGAGACATTTTAGAGAAGTATTGCCGCAATGGCAAGAAGCGGATGAATACAAACTGGAAAATAAAAGAACTGACAGCTGAGGAACAGTCGGCGGCGGAACGGCTGAGTACGGACTTGGAGATCAGTCCCGTAGCGGCGCGTATCTTAGCGGGTCGCGGTATCCGCACGGCGGCCGAGGCGCGGGCGTACATCCGTCCGTCGCTCGAGAGCCTGCACGACCCCTTCCTGATGAAGGACATGGGGGCGGCGGTGGACAGACTGTGCCAAGCCATCGACAAGCACGAGCGAATCATGGTCTATGGCGACTACGACGTGGACGGCACGACGGCGGTAGCGCTGATGTACTCGTTCCTGCGCACGCAGACGGACAACCTCATCTATTATATCCCCGATCGTTATACGGAAGGCTACGGTATCTCCACCAAGGGTATCGATACGGCCAAGGAGAAAAAATGCACGTTGGTCATCGCGCTCGACTGCGGAATCAAAGCGGTCGATAAGATGGAATATGCCCGATCAATAGGCGTGGATTTCATCATCTGCGACCACCATACGCCGGGGGACACTATCCCGCAGGCGGTAGCCGTGCTGAACATGAAACGCAAGGACTGCCCGTATCCTTTCAAGGAACTGAGCGGATGCGGTGTGGGCTTTAAGTTAGTGCAGGCCTACGCGCAGCGTCGCGGCATCGCCGCCCAAGAGGTGTACCAACTGCTGCCCTTACTGGCTATGTCCATCGCCAGCGATATCGTGCCGGTGACGGGCGAGAATCGTATCCTCGCTTTCTATGGCCTGAGGGCACTCAATGCGCAGCCGTCCGAGGGTCTCAAAGCGATCATGCAGGTAGCGGGTATTGAAGGCAAGACGATGACGATGAATGACCTCGTCTATAAGATCGGTCCGCGTATCAATGCGGCGGGACGTATCAAGAGCGGGGCAGAGGCCGTTCGACTGCTCATCACCGACGACGCAGAGGCAGCTTTGCAGTTCGCTAAAGATATCGATTCCTACAATCAGGACCGTCGGGATTTTGATACAAAGACTACGGACGAAGCCCTCGAGCAGTTAGCAAAAGATCCGATGAATGCGGAGAAATTCACTACTGTGGTCTTCTCGCCCGAGTGGCATAAAGGGGTGGTGGGTATCGCAGCGAGTCGTCTGACGGAGACCTATTACCGCCCCACGATCGTGCTTACGGCAGGTGACGATGATATCATCAGCGGCAGTGCCCGTTCGGTGAGTGATTTTGATATCTACACGGCTATCGACTCGTGCCGCGATCTGCTGACCAATTTCGGTGGGCATAAGTTCGCAGCCGGTCTGAGTATGCACCTCAAAGACCTGCCGGAGTTCAAACGGCGTTTTGAGGCCTACGTAGCGGCGCATATCAAGCCCGAGCAGCAGTGTCCGACGCTGGATGTGGAGGCCGAAGTGGAGCTGAGCGACATGAACTGGAAGATGTACAAGATCCTGCAGTGCCTCGAGCCTTTCGGACCGGGTAACGAACGTCCGCTCTTCCTCTGCCGCCATCTGATCAACAACCGCAACACACGTGCTGTGAGCGAAGGCAAACACCTGCATCTCGACCTCACCGACCGTATCGTTGCGATGGACGGTATCGCCTTCGGACAAGGCGACAAAGCCACGCACCTGCAGAACGGTAACTCCATCGATATCTGCTTCTATCTGGAGGAGAACAGTTACCGCGGTCGAACGACCCTGCAGATGAACGCGCAGGACATCAAACTGAATGAATAGTGGATTTTCTCGACCAACTCAATAGTGTTCAACGCGAGGCAGTGACCTGTACGGAAGGCGCTTCGCTGATAGTAGCCGGCGCAGGGTCGGGCAAGACCCGCGTGCTGACCTATCGTATCGCCTACCTGTTGCAGCAAGGGGTGCCGGCGGGTAGTATCCTCGCCCTCACTTTTACCAACAAGGCCGCGCGGGAGATGAAAGAGCGTATCATGAAGCTCGTTCCCGCCAACGATGCCCGTTACCTCTGGATGGGCACGTTCCACCATGTGTGTGCACGTATCCTCAGACGGGACGCCGAACGCTTGGGTTTCACCAAGGACTTTAGTATCTATGATACTACCGACATGAAGTCGCTGCTCAAAGCGATCTGCAAGGAGCGGGGGCTGGACGAGAAGATCTACAAACCTGCGGCGGTACTGTCCCGTATCTCGATGGCCAAGAACAACCTCATCGGGCCGGCCAAGTATGCGCAGGATGCAGATATCATGCGGGCGGACCGCGAAGCGCGGATGTACGAGATACCGACGGTCTATGAGATCTATCAGACGCGACTCAAAGCCGCTAACGCCATGGATTTTGATGACCTGCTGATCAACACCCTGCTGCTTATGGAGCGCTGTCCCGATGTGCGCGAGCAACTGCAGACCATGTTCCGCTATATCCTCGTGGATGAGTACCAGGACACCAACTACGTGCAGTATCTGCTGGTGAGCAAGTTAGCCGAGCCGCAGAACAACATCTGCGTGGTGGGCGACGACGCGCAGAGTATCTACTCTTTCCGCGGGGCGGATATACGGAACATCCTCAATTTCCAACGACAGTATCCCAACGCGCGCTTGTTCAAACTGGAGCGTAACTACCGCTCGACGCAGACGATCGTCAATGCCGCTAACTCGCTCATTCATAAGAACGTACACCAGATAGAGAAGACTGTCTATTCGGAGAAAGAAGAGGGCGCTCCGCTGCGTCTGCAGGCGTACATGGACGACCGCGCAGAGGCGGATGGGGTTGCGAGTCTGATCCAGGCAGCGCACCGAAAGGTGGGCTATGACGATATCGCGGTCTTGTACCGCACCAACGCGCAGAGCCGTGCATTTGAGAACGAGTTACGCAAGCGTAATATCCCCTACCGCATCTACGGTGGCACATCGTTCTACCAGCGCAAGGAGATCAAAGATGCACTCGGTTATTTCCGTCTGGCGGTTAACCCGAAGGACAACGAAGCTTTGCTGCGTATTGTCGGTTTTCCGGGACGAGGGATCGGCGAGACGACTATGAAGAAAGTCTCGATTTCATCGGCAGAAAATCACCTTCCGCTCTTAGATATCATGCGTACGCCGGATGCCGTGACACTCGATGTGGCGGCAGGTACAAAAACCAAACTGAAAACCTTTGCGGCACTGATGGACAGCTTGCGGGATTTGAGCGATGAAATGGACGCTTTTGCCTTTGCCGAGCATGTGCTGCGGGTGACGGGAGTGCAGACAGCCTTGGCGTTGGACCGCACGCCGGAAGGTATCGACCGGGCGCAGAACGTGCAGGAGTTGCTCAACGCTATCCGCGAGTTCGTCGCGCAACGCCAGGAAGAAGGCATCGACTACACGCCGATCACGGATTTCTTGAGCGAAGTCAGTCTGCAGACGGATCAGGATGAGAACCTCGACGATACGACGGAACGCGTCACACTGATGACCGTGCATGCGGCTAAGGGACTCGAGTTCCCCTACGTTTTCATCGTTGGAATGGAGGAAAATCTCTTCCCCTCGCAGTTCTGTTCGCAGCCGTGGGAGATCGAGGAAGAGCGTCGTCTGCTGTATGTGGCTATCACCCGCGCTATGGAGCAGTGCTACCTCTCGTTCGCCCGCCAGCGTTTCCGCAACGGTCAGATGGCCTTCAACTCCCCCAGCCGCTTCCTGCAGGATATCGATCGGCGATATTTTGAACTATCGAAAACTCGCCCTGTCGAAACCGAGAGACCCCGTTTCACCGGCTTTTTCGGTAATCCTGTATCCCGAGATTCCGGTATTCCGGTATCCCGAGATTCCGAGACCGCGCAAAAAAAATCTCCCGGAACGTCCTCCCGACAAACGGGAGGAGTGGCCTCCGCCGAGAAGGGCTCTTGTCAATCACCAATTCTGTCTTCGGCCTTCAAACCGTCCGACAGGGTCTCCCATCGTGTCTTTGGCGAAGGAACGGTCGTGCGTGTCTATCGCGACGAGGTCACCGAGAACGATAAGATCGAGATCAATTTCGATCACCAGGGCACCAAAACCCTCCTCCTCACCCACGCCAAACTCGATCGGATTTAAGGACGAAAAAATGGAGCCTCTCATTTGAGAGACTCCTTCTTCTTTTCCGTAACCGGTAACCCGTAACCGTTACTCGCCGGTCACGGCTGCTTTCGCGAGCTTCCAGAGGTACGACTTCCAGGTCTTCGCGCCACCCGGCTGGTCCTTCTGCGCCAAGTAGGCCACCTGGTCCTGACTCAGCGTACTCAGGTTCTTCGCGCGGGCATTGACCCACTCCAGTCGCTCCGTAAACAACGTACGGATCTCGATCTCGTGATCGGAAACCGGAGTGCTGCGGTTGTACGCATCAGCGGACTTGATGTACACCCGCTGGCAGTTCGGGTTAGTCGTCTCCGCAACGCGGTGGGTTGCGATTACATACTCGCCACACTTGTGGCCGTCTTTCTTTTTCGGCTTTGCCAATGCTCCCGAGAGATTCTCAAAGAGCGGATTCAATTTCGTTTGTCCCATAATAGTTAAAGTTAGGTTTAATGGTTAATAAATATGACTTAGTGCTTTACAAGTGCAGGGCACGCAGTCGCACGAGTCAGAGTTTACGCGAGGCATCATATGACTCAGTGGTCTTAGTCTGAATCATAACGGAGGTATCCCCACGTTGATAGAACTCCGATTTGTTGGTGATCGTTCGGACGACGTTGCAGGAGTTGAGGCCAAGGGCCGCTCCGAGCGCCGTGAGTGCTGCGATAAGCACCGAGACGATGATTTTTAATAGATTTTTCCTTGTCATAATGGCTTTGTTTTTTACGACCTTTTATTAGACTTTTACCTACTTTTTAAAATCTGCTGCAAAGATAATATCAAAACCCCTTTTAGTGTTCCTCTGAAAGTGAAAATTTTGTCAGAAAATCGTATTTTTTCCTTTTTTTCGCTTCCTCGTAGAACCATTTTAGGATTTTAATTACCCGTTTGGACGTCAACTGGTGCTTTTCCGCCACCAGCTTCCGTGCTTCAAGCGCCGAAACACCCTTGTCCCTCGCCACAAAGTAATCATCCACCACGGCTTGGTTCTTCACTTCAATCTCATGCCGTTTCTTCGACATCCGAAACTCATTCGGATCCCGTACCAGATAAGGTACGTCATATAATGGATAACTGACATCCGCATGGCGTCCACCTTCGTTCATTTCCAGAGATTTCATCCTGGACCTCCTTTCACATAAATTTCACATAAATTACTTTCTGTCCTGTCGGATTCTCCATCTTCCAGCCGTCGCGTTCTTCCGTCGTGCCGAATTTCGCATAGTAGTCGTTAAAGGAGAGGGTTTCTCTCCGTGGCATGGGCTCCATCGAGTTATCCTCTATCGCGAAGTACGGATTCTGGTTAACAAACTCCCCGCGCTCAAGCTTCCCCGCTATCCGCGCATAGACTGCCTCCCGCCTGCCGGGCTCATAGCTCTGCCAAAGCCTTTCGCAAGCCCCCCGCCGCCTCTTATACTCTCCTTCCGGCGCCAGTAGCGCCCATATTTCATCTATCGTTTTCATAGCTTCTTTGTGTTACGCCGACTGCCAGTCGGCTTATTAATACTCCTTTCATCGCCTCGCCAGCCTCGCCTCTATATTGGCATGGCATGGCAAGGCTTTTTTCTTTTTAATTTTCTTTTGCTTCTTTTCTTTTATCCATTTCTTTTTTGGGAATCCCGAAGGGCGGGATCACGCTCTTTTAGCTCGTTCCAAGCGATGAACGGATCCCAATCCCTATAGGGCTCGTAGAACGGACTGCTCATGACATCAGCGCGATGGTGAAACCGTACTTGATGGACTCAGAATCGGGGTGCGCTTTCTCGAGCTTCTCTGCTGCTCGTTT